>Ga0209379_10000281_pt1 | contig 48640 bp, 25 predicted proteins | sample tdDd001_FD_187124 | JGI IMG/M metagenome (GOLD analysis project Ga0209379, IMG submission 187124) | Marine sediment microbial communities from the Atlantic coast under amendment with organic carbon and nitrate - tdDd00.1 (SPAdes)... | ecosystem: Environmental > Aquatic > Marine > Coastal >... | reverse complement strand
TCAGAAATTCTTTTTTCAACAGTTGTAATGAAATTTTTATCCAAGCTTGAAGATTGCAATACAAGAGCATTCTTCTCTGCATTAAATTTACTTATGTTTTGTTCTAAAGATTTTATTTCAAGATTCTGATTTGCTATATCTTCTCTGGCTTTAACTAGTTTTTCAGAAGCTTCTTTATGGTTTTTTATAAATTCATCCACTGTATAATATTCTTGTGAAAGAACAAATCCTTGTAAAGAAAAATAAAATAGGATTAAAAATAATAAACTTTTCATAATTAAAAATTTCTAGAGTAATGATTTGTTATATGTGATAATGTTATGATTTGCTGAATAAATTTAAACATTTTATCCATAATTGAGATATGACTTGTTCGTTAAAATGTAAAAATGTTTCACCGAATAATTCAATCACCAAATGTTTGGCAAAGGTATTAAAATTTTATCAATGGATATACGTCAAAGAGCATTTAAAATAAATTGGATTCTTTCTAAGTTGTTTTTTTATATATTATAATGCGAACGAAGGACTAAATTAACTAAATTTTTAATTATATCCTTTCGATTTATGTACCAGATTAAAAGATAGTTTCTGTAAATACATTTATACTAATTAACAGGTGTCTATTTTGTTTTGATTTCTGGTATGTTCGTTGAAATGAGTTGTTTATGGCTATGATGTACTTCTCTACTTAATTTGCTCATTTTTTTACGATCTTAAACTCTGTATGACTATACTGAGATGTCTGTAGAGATCTACTGGACTTCATTGATTCTACAAAAGTTTTTTTATTAAAAAAGCTATTTCTTCAATTTTTGACCAATGTATTTTGTAATGTTATTGGCCCTATGCCTATCCGAAGAGTGCTTAAACCTTGAGGATTTGGTGCAAGTTGTTGTTAAGTGATATGTAATTAATTGGTTCGTGTGTGATGTTTGTGTTTGCTAATTGATAATGATTTTTTTTCTCATATACAGTTGTTATTGTAATATTCTATAGGGAAAATTAAGATGCTGCCTAAAATATGGAAAAAACTGGAAATAATGTCAGCATTTTGACCACTGAGTACCACTCTTATATTGATATGTTCTTTATAATGTAAATTTACACTTATGATCTTCTGATTTATAAATTCAGATTCGGTTATTTTTGAAATTTTTAATGCACGATTTCTCATTATCTTGAAGAAAATTCCTGTTAGTGATTTTTTATTTGAAAACACCTCACTCTGTAGGAATGTTTAAGTGCCAATTTTGTTTGGTCGTATCTAGATTCTATTAAAATTTATAACGTTCATTTTATTTTGAATTTTCACTCTGACTTTTTTACCATAAACAATAGTTACTTACATAATGGTAATCGGAAGGGGGGTTGCGTAAGTGGTTGATAGATAGATAATAATTCTTATTGTTGATCTTTTTCATTAAAGCATAATAATATCATTTGGATTTTAATATAGCTTTCTTATTTTTAACGATTGAAAATGGATTGTCACAATATCGATATCATAAATAGATTTAAAATAAGAAATGAACAGGGATTACGTCTTTTGTTTGATTCATACTATACGCCACTGTGTGTATTCGCCTACAAATATTTAGATTCGTTTGATAAAGCTGAAGATATTGTTCAGGAAGTTTTTATAACTCTTTGGGAAAGAAATCGTATGTCTGATTTTGAGGGTTCTATAAAATCATACCTCTTTACTACAGTCAGAAATAATTCAATTAATAAAGTTAAGGCTGAGCGAAAGTTCCGGTTCGAGGAGGTAGAACAGTTAAGTTCTACAATTGTTGAAGAGAAGTTTGAATCGTTGAGTATAGATAAGCGTAGGGATAAACTCTATGAGGAGATAGAAAAGTTACCTACTAAGTCTAAAAAAGTTTTTGAAGCGATAGTGTTTGAGAAAATGCGATATTCCGAAGTTGCTGAAGAGTTCAATATATCTTTAAATACGGTAAAGACCCATTACTCTAGATCATTACGTCAACTTCGTTCCTCCCTTGATATTCTAATCATGATTATGCTTCCATAGAGTCGTGCCGAAAATCTTGTTTTTTTCTTTTGAGATTTAAATTCATAGATACTATCAATCTACAGTGAACAAGTTGATAATGGTTTGTTGTTTCAGAGTATAAATTTAATGGTGGATGATCTCTATTATTGTCTTCTTAATCAACATTGGTAGAAAGAAATTTGATAATAGTTGATTTTTTTTGTCACCCATTTATAGATTTTTCACTTATAGAGTTAAAAGAAAGCAGAAATGAGATTAAATGATGAGCATATTATTGATTTGATTGTCGCCTATCAAGAGAATACGATAGCGGATGATGGTATTGAACAGCTACGGAATTGGTTAGAGACTGATATAGATCATACCAAGCAATTCGCAAGCTATTTGTCTCTACTGAAAGAGGCTCAGGTTGTTGGTCATTATAAAGAATTGAATATAAATGAAGCGTGGGAGAATATTAGTCAATCAATAAAGAAGCTTGACCAGAATAAACCAAAGAAATTATATCTGTTCTTACCTTATGCTGCTGCTGTAACAGTTGTTTTTATTGTAAGCTATTTATTTCTTTTTCAACTTCCATATGAATTTGATAATAGCAAGACATACAATTTTGCAGAAGTTTCTGCCGTAGGTTCAAAAAAAGCCGTTTTGACACTTGATGGAGGTCAAAAGATGCAACTTGAAGAGAATTTAACAAAAGCTATCTCTGAAACTGATGGCACACTTATAAAGAAAGATTCGTCGAATACACTTATTTATCACACGAATAAGTCATCAAAAGCCCAGGTGATCTATAATCAGATAGATGTGCCAAGAGGAGGTGAATATAATTTAACGCTTGCTGATGGAACTAAAGTTTGGTTAAATTCTGAATCTTCATTGCGATACCCCGTACAGTTTACTGGTAAAACACGCCGAGTTGAATTAATAGGAGAAGGCTATTTTGAAGTTGCTTATAAACCTAATCAATCCTTTATTCTAAGCGCTAGAGATACAGAAGTGAAAGTGTTGGGAACAAAGTTTAATGTTTCAAGTTACGAGGATGATACCTTTAGTGCGACGACATTGGTCGAAGGGAGTGTTGCTTTAAACTCTTTAGGAACAAAAGAAATATTGAAGCCTGGTTATCAAGCTGTCTTAAAAAGAGGAGAGCGAGAATTTGACATTATACCAGTTAACACAAAACTATATACATCTTGGGTGAATGGTGTGTTTGAATTTCAAAACCATTCACTTGAAGAAATTTGTCATCAGTTAAGTCGCTGGTACAATGTGGAGTTCTTTTTTACTGAGAAGCAATACCGTGAATTAAGATTTACAGGAGCGGCAAAACGTGAGAAATCTTTAGGTTTTGCTTTAAGTATGATAGAAAAGATGGCGAATGTGAAGTTTGCTATCAAAGATGATAAAATTATAGTAGGTAAACCCACTAAATAAGATTCGTTTTGTTGGCGGCCACTAACAAGATAAAATAAAAAAAACAGGAAATGCGGCCACATTTCCTGTTAAGTTATCAACCCACCATTGAAGTTTAATTCAATGGAAGTATAAATCTAAACCCAAAGTTATGAAAAAAATCCCAAAATGGCGGAGTATACCACCCGCTATAAGAAAAACCCTACTTTTTATGAAGTTTAGTTTGATTCTATTTTTTACTTTTTCCCTTCAATTGTCTGCTTCTGTACTTTTAGGGCAAGACGTTAGTATAAACACGGAGGAGGCCTCTTTAAGAAATGTCTTAGATGATTTAAAAGAGCAAACAGGAACTTATTTCATGTTTAATGAAGATGATATGACTGCTTCTATTAAAGTAGATCTTGCTGTTGACAATGGTACTTTGAAAGGTGTTCTTGACGAGATTTGTGACCAAACGCCGTTTAAATATGAAATTATTGAAGACTTTGTAGTTTTCACAAAGAAAGCACCTGTACTTAAGAAAAAAAGCCTTCAAAAGAAAAAAGAAGTTAAAGGAATAGTGACCGATAAAGCGGGCATGCCTTTACCAGGTGTTACGGTTTTAGTAAAGGGCACTTATATTGGTACGACTACGGATATAAATGGTAACTATCGGATTGAAGTTCCTGCAGATGTAAGCTTGCTGACCTTTTCGTTTATTGGGATGCAAGCTCAGGAATTTGAGCTAAGCGGTTCAGTTCAGAATGTGATCATGATAGAAGAGTCTATTGGTATGGAAGAGGTAACTATTACTGCGGCTTATGGATCAGTTAAAAGATCTGCCTTTACAGGTAGTGCTTCAGTAGTGAATGCAGAAGTATTAAGAGAATCGCCAGATGCTTCTATGCTAAAGGCTCTACAAGGAAAAGCAGCAGGTGTCGTTGTAACAACTGGTGGACAGCCAGGGGCTATGCCTACGGTTCGTATTCGAGGAATTGGTTCTTTAGGTGGTAATCAAAGTCCTTTGTATATTATTGATGGTGTTCCAGTTTTAGTAGGTGATTTTTCTGGAATACAGGAATCTTCTTCTGTATTGAGTATGCTAAATCCGGAAGATATTGAGTCACAAACTATTTTGAAAGATGCTGCAGCAACCTCTTTGTATGGTTCTCGTGGTGCCAATGGAGTCATTATTATTACCACTAAATCAGGTAAAGCAGGAAAAACAAAGGTGAATTTTTCTGCAGAATATGGTTTAAGTGATTTTGCTAATCCTCATGTTTTAGATATAATGAATACTAAAGAATTGGCTGAATATGCTTTTGAAGCACGTAAGAATCAGTGGCTTCATTATTATAAAATGTTGCCTGGTCAGGAAAATTTCGAAAGTGCTGATATTGCTTCGGCTGAAGCGTATGCTTGGAGTAAACTTCAATCGACTACGGGATTACATCACCCCGATGATAAATTCGATGGGACTTTTGATTATGATAATATGACTGAAGATCAGGCAAAAGAAATTGTTTCTAGAGGGAAAACAACTAACTGGAAGGATGCAATTTTTCGCGTGGGTAAAACGCAGAAATACGATTTATCCATAAGTGGGGGTAATGAAAAGAATAAATTTTACTCTTCTTTGGGGTATTTTGAACAGGAGGGTGTTGTGAATGGTAGTGCTTACGAGCGGTTTTCCGGAGCATTAACCTTAGATTCCAAAATTAATAACTTTCTTTCTTTGCGCATTAGTGAAAAATTGAGTCACTCAATACAAGAAGGAGCTGATGATGGATATGGTAACTACACCCCAATGGGTGCTTACGCTCAAATTACACCGAGTTCACCTGTTTATTTACCTGATGGCTCCATTAACATGACACCTGGGTATATTTCAAAAGTTTCAAATCCTGTTCATAAACAGAAATACAATTCAAAAGTTTCTAAAATAACAAGAGCATTAACTAACCTTTCAGTGAATGTGAAGTTTACAGATTGGTTAAGATTTGAGACTACGAATTCTATTGATTTAATTACCACCAATGCTAAAGAGATTAAGGATCCGAGATCAAAAGAAGGCTCTGCAGATGGTGGTTGGGTTGGTAAGTATGCTTATTTCACTACAAGTACAGTTACCTCAAATTTACTGAAATTCAATAAGCAGTTTGGCTTACACAATTTGTCTGCACTTGCTGGATTTGAGCATAATGATTATCATTATGAATCATCTGGAGGTGAAGGGCATAAGTTCGCTAGTGAAAAGCTTTTGTATCTAGGTAATGCTGCTGTTCCACAATCTGTTTACGAGCGTAAGATTCAAATTGCATTGACCTCTTATCTTAGTAAGCTTGATTATAACTACGATAATAAGTATTATGCATCTGGATCGTTTCGTAGAGATGGAAGTTCTAAATTATCAGCAGATTCAAGATGGGGAAATTTTTACTCTGCGTCTTTAGGTTGGGTCTTGTCTAAAGAGGATTTTATGGATTCGGCCGACTGGTTAAATTTTGCTAAGCTTAGGGCATCCTATGGTACTTCTGGTAATTTACCAATAGATGCTTATGGTACACTAGGTTTGTTTTCAGTTTCTGGTACTTATAATGACACTCCTGTATTGGCTTTAAATCAGCTCGAGAATTCGAATTTGGAGTGGGAAAAATCATATACGCTTGATTTTGGGCTTGACTACCGCATTTTCGATAAAGTTTCGGGATCAATCGATTTCTTTCATAAACATACAAAAGGTTTAATTAATGGTACGCCATTACTTCATGCAACAGGACGAAGTTCTGTGACTGAAAATAAGGGAGCCTTAATTAATAAAGGGCTTGAACTCGAAATTAGTTCAGAAAATATAAAAACTAAGAACTTCTCTTGGTCTACTGATTTTAACATCACCTATTTGGTTTCTAAAGTTGACAAGTTGTCTGAACCCGAACTTGATAGACCCTATATGACAGAGGAGGGGAAAGATGTAAACTCATTCTATATGCGTGAGTGGGCTGGTGTGGATTCAGAGACAGGAAGACCTAGCTGGTATTTGAATACTTTAAAAGAGGATGGAACGCGTGATAGAACTATTGTATATGATCCTACCGATGTTGAGATGGTTTTTTTAGGTAAGAAGGGATATCCTGACTTTAGAGGAGGATTCACCAATCGATTTACATACAAAGGTTTTGATTTATCCTTTTTATGTACTTACTCATTGGGCGCTACTCTTATTGATTATGAGGGACATAGTTACTCGGATGGAAATAATATAGGAAAAATTAACCTTCGAAAAAATGTACTAGGGAAGCATTGGCAAAAACCTGGTGATAATGCTGAGTATAGCAGGTTAATTTTTAATGCTGTTGAAAAGGGTAATTATGGGAGTTCAAGACTTTTGATGAATGGAGATTATTTGAAAATTAAGAACGTAAGTATGGGGTATAACTTACCAAAATCGTGGATCAGCAAGATGAATTTGGAGAAGGTAAGATTGTACTTTAATGCTTCTGATTTGTATACTTTTTTCAAACACGACCATATAGATCCTGAAGTTGGTCAGGATGGTTATGCTGCACAAGGTTATGATTTGCCTACATTAAAAACCTACAGATTTGGTATCAATGTTAATTTTTAAATTTTAGAAACAATGAATAAATTATATATATACCTATTAGCACTTGCATTATTGTTTGTGGGGTGTTCTGAAGATGATTTAGAGTTTGAACCGCACAATAAATTACGGATTGACAATGCTATTTCTAGTGAAGACGATTTAAGAAAAGCTGTGGATGGTGTCTATGCTGGAATGACTAGCTCATCATATTATGGTGCTCATTTTTTGACTGCGGCCGACATGCTTGGTGATGATGTTGTAAATGCCTATTATGCAAGCAATTACATGGACACTTATGCTAATTATGATTGGTCAGCGGTTCAATGTGAGACGAGTTTGTATCGTAGTATTTGTTATTATGCCACTGATATTAATCTTATTCTAGAATTGGCTAAAGATTTAGAAGAGACTGAAACAAAGGAGGCTTTGATTGCTGAAATAAAGGTTTTACGTGCTCTAATACATTTCGATTTGGCTAAAATATATGGACCTCTGCCAGTTAACCTTGGAAAAGGGAAGATTACGGCTAATGCTTTATGTATCCCTTTACTTGACGAGGTTAAAGAGCGAGATGATATTGAGGGGATGTTGAGACGTCCTGTTACCCAAATTTATAAATTTATAGCTGAAGAGTTTGAAATGTATATTCCTTTATTGCCAACAGGTAAGATTACTGATGGTAGACTTGGACAGGATGGTGCTAAGGCACTTTTGTCACGTATCTACCTGTATATGGGAGAATATGACTTGGCATATAAACATGCTAAAGATGTTATGGGATCATATGCTTTACTCTCTGCTGATAGCTATGTGGATAGCTGGAAGAATGTGTTTACAACGGAATCAATTTTTGAGTTAATAATTACTGATAATGAACCAAGTTATGCTTCTATTGGTTATTACATCTCAGGACATCCAACAAATTATTCCGGACATAAGGAAATGGCTGCAAGTACAAGCTTTAAGGCACTCATGAATCAAGATCCTAATGATGTTCGGAATGGTATTTTCCAATACTATTTTGGTATGTACTTGCCAGCGAAGAAATATCCTGGACGGGATGGTGATCCCCGTTATAATAATATTAAAGTGATACGTTCGTCTGAACTATATTTAATTGCAGCAGAATGTAAATTGAAATCGCCAACAGCACCAGATAAAGTGGAAGCAGCGAGACTACTTAATGAGTTAAGAGACCATCGTACATTGACTGATCCAGCCAAGTATACATCTGCTACTATTTCTATAATGGATATCTTACATGAAAGAAGGCTTGAGTTATATGCTGAAGGACATCGTGCTTGGGATCTGTGGAGAAACCAGATGACTGTTGAAAGATATTCTGGAATGATAACGGATGATTATGAATATGATAAGTCAGGAGGTAGAATAGATTTTGATGATTATAGAGCTATCTATCCAATTGCGGAATCTCAAATAGAGTTATTACCAGAACAATATCAAGAATCACAGCAAAACCCTGGGTATTAATGAAAATGTGCGCTCTTTGTTGTAGTATCTAAATTTGTTTCGGATACATGTCGACATGGTTTAGAGTATTAGTAGTAAATCCAGTGAGGCTTATGGTTTCACTGGATTTTTTGTATAGCCATATTAGATGGATTTTAAGTGCTATTTGTTTTGGAATGAATCTGGTCCTATTTATAAAAAGCACCCTGTTTATAAGTTAAATTCAAAACCTTCTCTCATGGAAGGTTTTTTTTTGTAAGTTTATGTAATTGGTTATGTGTGAATTATTGTAGTTTTATGCAAACGTTTTAAATTACACAGAATTGTTTTATTTCAAACAATGTGTAAAATTCATGCGTTTAAATGTCGATATATTCAAATATAATTGAGAGATTTGATGCCTGGAATGATCAAGTATGTAATTGAAATGTTACAGAATGGTCTAACTTTAACTAAATAACCAAAATCAAAATGCACGTATCCGGAACGCCACAATCCGAATTAAACTACGAGGCACAGGTTTTTATCAACTTGTACCAATCTTTGGGAGAAAGAGCAGAGAACTTTCTTCCACATCGTATTTTTGAAAGCCTTACACAATTTGTAAGGCTTTGTTATGAAGAATCAGACGATCCAGTCAACCAAGAACTGGAAATCAACAAACGCCTATTAGACCTAAAAGAGTCTATTCCTGGTTATGTTGATGTTTCTTTAATGATTTTTCCTCATGAAAATTCAAAAGCATTTGAATACAGCGCTAAACGACAGTCCTTTGTCAAGCGAATTAACCACCTTATGGACATAGAGGCTGTAGACGAAAATGAAAAGAAGCAATTGAAACACATTTTAAATGCTCCCGACTTTTCTGTAGGTACACCTCCAGTTAGCCAGCATTTAATCAATTTCCTTTATCAGATTTTATTAGGCGATAAGGTTCGAGAGCTGAGAAAGTTTCGCGACGTCATCGGTGTAAATGGCTATGTTGAAGAAGCTCAATGGAACTATCTGCTTGATGTTATGGATCAGATGGTTGTGCAGAGTACTCACTACACAACAGGTAAAGAGAAAGAGCATTTCTTAACTCGTACCGAATCGACTGTCAACTTTAAGGGCTTGAATGGTTTTATCAGAACCTTAGTTTCTGGAACGGCTGACACGGCTATTAAACTCATTCGTGATGAAATTTTTCAGTCTGAGATTGTTCGTGTTATTGAATTTTCAAGTCCAGATGAGGTTTACAATCAGATTTGTGAGGACACAACAAGTATCTTTATCGTGAAGGTGAAGCATATGCGCCGAAACCCATTGAATGATTTCAAATGGTTTCCATTGTTAACGCGTATGATTTTTGTTGATTGTTCTTCTGAGTCGCTAGCATCTAATACCAGCTTGGTGTTCTCTTTCCATAACGAAGTAATTAATACTTTGAATAAGGTGCATACTAAGAAACTAGGAGCGCCGGCCAATACTCAAATGAATCTACGTTTGATTCTTGATAAGGTGAATTCTCGCAATTTGGAGAAATTCCGTTTGGCTGCTGAAGCTAAAATCAAGGACTATGAAGGTGAGTTAGCTCGTTTGAAAAAGGAGCAATTGGCAGAACCTGAAAATCCGGATCAGGATCTCATTTTATATAAGTTTGATGAGTTTGCTCGTCAGATTATTAAAGACAAATACATTTTGTCGAAATTGGTTGCTTTCATATCGTTTATAGAGAATATAAAAGATTCGAAGAAGCAGACTGAAACGATAGAGATTCTGCTTCAAGAGTTTGAATCTCGAATGAAGTCCTATTTTTATGGAGATAGTAAAGATATTGAGTTAGCTACCATTGTAGAAGGTGGCGGGCGTAATCAACTGAAAACTTATGGAGAATATCTGCTTGAGCGCAGGCTAAAAAATTTGAAGAAGGATGTTGTAGAGCGTTGCCGTGTTATTTTGGATATTATACCTGATAGTTACCAGCGTACTTTACACAACCATTTCCATAAGAATTTTGGAATTAACCTTTTCCTTGAAAAGTATAAAGAGTATTTAATTAAGGTCGAGAATGAAGCGGATAATAAAGGTCGTTTCAGAAATCTATTGATTGATCTTGGTATAGAGAAAAAATACGAACAGAAGAGTGATGAGGATAAGCAAATTATTCGCGAATTCATTTCTGGTTTGGGTAATCTTGAAAAGACATCTATCTCTGATGATGTTCAGATGATTATTCGTGATTTGGTTTTGAATCGTAATAATGCGAAACCTTTCATTTTCTTGAATCAACAAGCGGCTTGGGAGTATAAAGATTTGTTCCCAATTGAGCAATTCGATATGAATGCTTTCGATGTTGAAATTGAGTTGGATGATGTAGGTCGTGTCGATTACGAACGCTTTTTAACTAAGTTGCAGCGAATCAAGAGTTCTTTTCAATTGTTTGATGAGACAGGTAGTTTGTGGGATAATTTTTGTGCCAACTCAACCATCTTAATCAATGATCCATCGAACCCAACAGGCTATACGGATTTTAATAATGTGGCATTAATTAAATTCCTGAAATTTATTAGCAATACACAGTTGACGCTTTTCTTAGATGAGGCCTATAACGATTCGGTAAAGATTGACGATCCTGAAGAACCAAAGTGGAGAACGATTTCTTCTTATATTATTAATAATATAGCGAGTTATGCGCGTATTTCTATGGTGGCATCTATATCTACCACTAAGAATTTAGGTGCAACTGGAGATAGATTAGGAGCTTTGGCGGTAACAGAAGCTAAAAAGGATTTAACGGCATTTGCACGCAAACAATCAGATGCTAGTAGAGGCAATTCTTGTTCTTTGTTCATGTTGGTAAATGTTCTGGAAGTTGCTCAGCAAGCCAAAAGAATTAAAGTTCAGATGGACGAAGCTCTTCCTAAAGATGCTTCTCGTCATAAGGTGAAGCAAAAGTTAGAGAACTTTATTAAATCGAAGGTGAAAAGCAATGTGCCAACAACCATTGCATTGAGTTCGCAGTCGACTAAGAGAGAATCCTTATTTGAGGGAAGTCCGCTTCATATTTTCCTTTTGGATGAGCTATTATCATTAGATAAGCTCGATGTACTTGAGCTTCCGGATGACTTTAAGTACAAGGGAGAAGCGTTTTTTTCTTATTACAAGCAGCATATTGTTGGAGAATTGAATCAATTCCGTGTCAATAGAATCTTCAGATCAGAATCAATCAAAAGGTTGAAAATGGCCAAGGAGATTGCTGCAAAAATTATAGAGGAACAGCAATTAAGCGATGTTGGATTTCTAAAATCAGAAGGTGCTTATTTGTTTAATATGACATTGAATGGTTATTCTTCTTATCAAGATCTAGAAGCCTTTTGTCAGGTGTTTGCTGAAAAAAGAGGGATTGCTGCCATTCCATATAAAACAGGTATTGTTCGTTTCTCATTAGGTGATTATGTGGAAGGAACAGAGACCAGCTATCAGGTTTACGCTAAAGAGTTAGAGAATGCATTCAGCTTATTTATTACAAATTGGATTCGTTTTAACGAAGGTAAGAAAAAGGGTGGACTTGAGAACGATGAAGTTTTAAGTAAACTTTTTCCTGTAAAATTGGATAGAGAATTCATAGAGTCTGTACTTGAGGATTATAAGCAGATTCGTGATCTCGAAAAACGCACAAATCTTAGCTTAAAGATTAATGATATTAAGACAATGTATCATGCATTTCCTAATGTGTGTGGCGTGAGTATTAATTCTATTGGAGATTCTAATAATGCGGTTTTTGAATTCTACGAGAATATTGGTCAATGTACAACTTTGGTTGAATTCTTGAGTAGTCAGGCTTTCTCGAAGATTTATGAAAATTTGTTACCTCAAATCTATAGGAATATACCAGCCATCAAGCATTTGGATATTAATGAAGTTTTGGCGCGTTATGGCAAGCCAACCATCCAAAAATATGTGAATAGTAAGTTGGAATATCAACCCAATGCTCACCTTCTTGATGGACCAGATGAGAAGCTTATCATGACGGAAATTCTGATTGATATGGAGCGTGTTCTCTTCTCTGATTCTAAGGTGAAGATGTTGGTATTGAATGCGAATGAAAAAGATCCGGCTGGTGATTTAGCGAAACTTGAAGGATACAATGTTATTCTACGAAAGTATATACGTGAAATTCTTTTGCATTTCAACTTGCCTTTCGAAAAAGAGTTGATAGAGCCTTCTGAAGAACAATTATTTGCAAAAGCCAGTGAGCGTTTGGAGGAGATTTCGGGAAAGAAAATGAACGGAGTAAATCTCGATTTGCTGGTACAGGATCTTTTACAAAGTTTAGCGTCTGAAAAAGAGTTGAAAGAGCATTCTCATAAGAATCTGATTCTTGCTTCTGTACAGATAGAACTTGAGAATATATTTAGTGGTAAATCTATAGAAGAGAAGTTGCTTGATATTTATTTGATTCAATCAGATATCGCATTAGTAAAGAATCTAACGGATTCAGTGAATCGATTGTTTCGTGGATTGGAAATTCATGACGAACCAGATACGCGCTTGTATTCAGAAAGTTTGATTGCTAATGAAGCGAAGGTTTTGTTGGAACAAATTGTTCTACGCAAATCGTTTAAGTTAGTTGAAGAGCAGATTGTAAGCGAAGCTAGACAAATAAGTTTGTTCTTGACATCTGCTTTGAATTGCACTCGAAATACGCAATTCTACAATAGATTTAATCATATTTTGATTAAGCTTTTGAGTATGGATTATCTGTGTCAGAACTCGAATTTGAACGAGATGATTCAACATGGTTTTACTCTGTATCAGGATTTTGAAATGGAAAATAAGGTCTTGGATAGCCATGAAAAAGGAAAGCTTTCTTGGATTAACGATGTAATGACAAAATGTGGTGTAATTGCTGCCGAGCAACCTATACAAACGCATACGCGTATGAATACGGATGCGAAAAAGAGGGAGTATCCATTCCATAAAATTGACAGAGCTAATCTTGAAGATTTTAAACTTATAGATCATAGTGAACAGTCGCCAAGAGAGTTTATTAAAAACATGTCGACACGTCCATCTTCTGATTTCTTTGCAACGCGTATGTCTAAGTTTATCCAGAATATGGATACGGATGATTACCGTTGTAGAATTGTAAAAGGTGGTTTGGTTAATGAATTGTATGTTTTTCAAAAGTCATACATGAAGTATTTAGCTGATAATTACCGATTGATTCAACCCAAAGCTGTTAGTTTAAAAGAGGCTAAGAACTTTGTGCCAGATATCGTCTTGTTTTTAGGTGCCCCAGAGAAGGTGATCTCCTATCCACAAATTGGTTATTTTGATTTGAATGGTCCTAATGGAAATATCAAAACTATTGTAACGCCACTTAAAAAACGAGTGGATTATTTTGGGGATGTAAAGAAACCTAGACTGACCATGCTGAACGAAAAGGTGAAGGAGATGGGTGGTGCACCTGTGCACGGTTCCTTCTTTGTTATCGAAGGCGATGATGGTTCTTTGTTTGGTTTGCTGATTAGCGGCGATAGTGGAGTTGGAAAGTCAGAGATGTTGGCTGCCATGATGTTGAAATGGCTTAAAAAAGATTTGCCGGGTATTCGATCAATCAAACTGGTGGCAGGAGATATGCTACATCTATTCCCGGATACTGAAGGAAACTTGTATGGTGTAGGTACCGAGTTGGGTGATTTCTCTCGTGTAACAGACTTCGATCCAGAATACATTAAGCAATACAGACCTCTATTCGAGTCGAGTGCCGATTCTAATGTAGAGGATCTGAATTCAAGATCTACCATTTCAGGATTTTGTGATATTAGCATGCCTTATAAGGTGGATATTGTTTTAACAGCCAATAATTTCTCTAAAGATGAGGCTGGTATAGTGAAATATTCTAATGCTGAGAACTTTATGCTTTATCGTGATGGTCATGGAGAACGTAAGGAGAAGGCAACCAGTGGTGATGATCCGAATTTCCAACGTACTCTTTTGAGGTATACTGCCGATAAGAATATTGTGGATGTGCTGGATACACATGGTAATTATTTGGATGACGTTCTGGATTGGGAAATGGATGCTAAAACGGGTAAGTATTACCTGGCTTCATCTTACAAATTAATCGAAAGAATCGATTTGGAGGAAGTTGTGAGTAAGATCTTTGTTGAGAAAGAGTTCTCTAAGAATGGATATCAGTACAAGATTGATGGCATACGTTTCGATATCATTAAGAATCGTTTTGTTGTTAATGCAAACAAGATGGATGGAACCGATGAGATCAATTTCCTTTTGGATAAGATTTTCTTCGGAACCGTATTTGACGCTATTGCCAGTACGCCAGGAGGCAATCCTTTTATTGCAGAGGAAGGAGAATTGGATACACGTAAGCATCTGGTTGAAATCCTTAAAGGAGGTAAATCTGGTAAGGGAAAAGGAAAACACATACAATGTGGAATTCTTTCTACCGATTTGGGCAAAAAGGGGAAAGAGATTACTGGACCCCAAAAGGCTGCTCAGGATGTAAGACGATTGATACAAGAGGTTCGAAATGCCAACCCTGACCTGCATAAAACGAAAAATGTGGTGAAGAAGGAAATTGAGCAAAAGTATGGCTGGTTGTTCTTACATCATAAAAAGAGTCTGGAGATAGAACGATATAATTTCTTTTTGTACCAAATGGAGCAGATGAGAAAGGCACGTTTCACTAGATTGGATAATGCAAAAAAAGCGGTTGATCTATCAATGTTAGATGGTTATGAACCACTACCAAAGAATCATCAGTTTAGTCCTTTATTGGTAACACCAAATATTAATATTGAGCTGAATAGTTTCACTGAAACTTATGAGCAGTTGATGTGGTTGCCAAATAATCAGGAATTTGCAGATTCATTCTACGAAGACTGCGATCAGGTTTATATTGCCGATGCTTACAGTGAAGAAACCATAGTGAATAACATGATTATTCAGCTTCTGTTGAAGAATGGTTATATCGCGGTAGACGATCTTTCTCGTGGAAAGATTACGGAAAAAGCGAATCGTGAAACCATTGCCGCTGCTAAATTTGCTGCCGTTAAAAAGTATAAAGAACAGCTAGCAAAAGTGAGTGAAAAACCTCAAGAGACAGCTAAAAAGCAAGGCAAAACGAAAAAGTAGTTTTGTTAATTCTATTAGTTATAAAAGCCATCCTTCGGGATGGCTTTTTTTGCTTAAAATGGATGATAGATATACGTAAAGAGAATGTTTATTGCTGATATAGAGTTGTGTTAGTTAGTGTAAGTTGTTCTGAATTAAGCTGACTGTGATTTTTTGTGATGGACTTTAAGGCTTATTGAGATAAATTTCATAGATATTTGTTTATATCTATCCCTTATTGGACATAAGGGAAAATTTAATTCTACTAGTTGTATCTTGTTTTATAATTAGGTCGTATTTATATAATTCGACATATTGCATATCATGATAATAAGTTATTTTCTCTCTTTTTGGATTTCAAGACTTTTCTTATACATTTGTCGTTACACTTTTTTTTATTGTCACAAAGTATAATAGAATGATTCAGCAAGCAGGGAAGATAGACATTCGAAAAACTGATTTCAGAAGTATTTTTGATAGATACTTTCCCTCCCTATGTGTTTTTGCCAATCGTTTTGTGAATGATGAAGATTTATCGAAAGATATGGTGCAAGAGGTCTTTCTAAAAGTATGGAACTCTGCTACCGAATTTGAGTCTGAAAAGTCACTAAAAGTTTACCTTTATCTGGCTACCAAGAATACGTGTTTCGATTATTTGAAGAAAGAAAAGCGTAAAAAACAAACAGGTGATTTTGATACCGAGAGAATTAATGATGATACTCATCTGGAAGATGATAGTGTTATGCTTGAGATCATTCGAGAGGAAACTTATCGTCAGCTTGAAGATGCAATTGATCTATTACCTGAACAGGCCAGAAAAGTTGTTCTTCTCAACCTAAAATCTTTCTCTAATCAAGAAATTGCTGAAGAATTAAATGTTTCAATCAACACGGTAAAAACACATAAACTGAATGCTTTCAAAAAGCTTCGAGTACTTTTAGGTAATCAATTTGTTGTGCTCCTACTGATTGAATTTTATCAATTCTTTGAGTAATACTTTCCTGTTTATTTGTGGGATAATTGGACTGTAAGTTCTATTTGTAGTGCCATTTTATTCAAAACCATTTTATAAAGAACCTAGTGAAATGTACCTGAATGTTTCACTGGTTATAAGTCCTTCTTATTGAAGAAAACCTTCCGTTTTCCTAATGCACTTAATCGTCTTTGTTGAAATAAACTATGACTAATTTTTAATTTCAGTTTAGGAACATGTAAAAAAAACATGTTTGCTTGATTCAGATCCACAGTGTGTTAGAGTTTTGTTTTGTCTGAATTCAAAAAAAAATGATATCAAACTCACCCGGGTTATAATTTTTGTCGTCTGTAGTATACAAGTAAAGAAAAAAGATACTTGAAATTTGTGTTTCATATGAAGAAAAAAATATCTGAAAAGATAGAGATTAGTTATTTGCTATCCCGCTTTATGGGATCGAAGCTTGATGAGCATGAAAAAAATCAACTGAATCATTGGTTGAAAGAAGATGATGCCAATCAAAGTTTACTAGATGATTTAGTTTGTTCAAAAAAGAGGGAACAACGTCTTGAGCAAATTGATCGAATTGACTTGGATGATGAATGGAAGCGTTTTAAAAAGAATTCTTCTCCCAAGCTTATTTCGATGAAAAACAAGTGGCTTGATTTGGCTAGATATGCTGCTGTTATTGCCCTGCCAATGCTAATAGCGGGGTATTTGCTTTTACAAAACTACAATGCTAACCAGTTCGCAGAAAGTTTATCTGTAATTGAGCCAGGTACTCAAACAGCGCATTTAGTGTTGAGTAATGGTAAAAAGATTGCTTTGGATGAAATGGCTCTAAAAATGAGGGAGGCTAATAATCAGGTTCTAATTGAAAATAAAAACAGAAGCCTAAATTATACCTCAGTAAATAATGAAAGCAAGAAGCAAACAACTGTTTTTAATGAATTGTTGATCGGAAAAGGTGAGGAGTATCAATTGGTTTTGTCCGATGGAACACAGGTTTGGTTGAATTCCGAAAGTCGATTAAAGTTTCCAGTGCAGTTTGCAAAAAATAAAAGAGAGGTAATTCTGGAGGGGGAAGCTTTTTTTGAAGTAACAAAAAATCCTGAAGCACCATTTATCGTTAAAACGGGACCTATGAATGTAGAGGTTCTTGGAACGTCGTTTAACGTATCTGCATATAAAGACGAAGCGAGTATTCAAACCACATTGGTAGAAGGAAAAGTTCGAGTCTCATCAACTTTCGGTCAATCACAGGAACAAGTGTTGAAACCGAATGAACAAGCTGTTTTTAATAAATCGAATAATCAAATTGAGATTATAGAAGTTAATGCTGCTTTATATGCCTGTTGGCGTGAAGGTGTCTTCGTATTCGATGAGGATAATTTGGAAGACATTCTCAAGAAATTATCTCGATGGTATGATCTCAATGTCTTTTTTAAATCAGAAGAAGTGCGAGCTTATCAATTTTCTGGAAAGCTCCCTCGTTTTAAAAATTGCAATGAATTGTTGGAGATGATTGAGAAAACAACTGATGTTCAGTTTACAATGAAAGAAAACAGAACTGTAATCGTAAATAAAAAATAAAAAAATACCGAGATATAGTACCAGTATATCTCGGCTATTTAGAAATAAGCATCCATGATGGATGATATGTGAATCCTAAACCTTACAAATCTATGAAAAAAATGCGTCTTTCGCGAATTCCCATTTTAGGGGGAATTCGGAAGAAATGGCTCTTTGCTATGAAAAACTTTATTATTCTATTTTTTGTGTTCAGTTTAAACCTGAATGCCAATATTATGTCGCAGGCTCGTGTTAGTCTAGATCTAAGCGACGTAAGTATTAAAACCTTAATTAGTGAGATTGAATCTCAAACAGAATTAGGTTTTTTGTACAATCTGAGTGAGATAAAAGATCTTGATGGTATTTCTGTTGAGGCCGATGATGAAACCGTTAAGGAAATTCTTGACCGTGTTTTAGAAGATACAGGTTTAACATATGAGTTAGATCGTAATGTAATTGTAATTAAACCAAACCCTAAACCCTTAAATAATATAGAAGAAGGGAAGCGTACAATAATTGGTACGATTATCGATGATACAAAGGTGACTTTACCTGGAGTTTCAGTGGTTGTAAAGGGGACAAGTAATGGTGTTTCCACCGATTTTGATGGAAATTTCTCTTTGGAAATATCCGATAATGGTCCAGTGACGCTTCTCATTTCTTTTATAGGAATGGAACCTCAAGAAATTGTTGTGACTAATCAGGAACGATTGGATATCGTTATGACGAGTTCTTCAGAGCAATTAAATGAAGTTGTTGTAACTACCGGTTATCAGAAGATTGATCGTAGATTGTTTACCGGATCTGCTCAGAAAATTACAGCTCAAGATGTTAAAGTTGAGGGTGTTCCAGATATCACATCTTCCTTGCAGGGTAAAGCAACAGGTGTGCAGGTAAGTAATGTATCATCTACTTTCGGATCGGCTCCTGTTATTACGATTAGAGGAAATTCATCAATTAATGGAAATAACAAGCCTCTTTGGGTTGTAGATGGTGTAGAATTGGAAGATTTGGTAGAAGTAAGCGCAGATGATTTAACTTCAGGTAACCTTTCAACTCTTTTAAGCTCAGGTGTTGCTGGTTTGAATCCAGAGGATATTGAATCCTTTCAAATTCTTAAAGATGTTTCGGCAACAGCACTTTATGGTGCCAAAGCAATGAATGGTGTCATTGTTATTACTACTAAGGAAGGTAAAGAAGGACGCATGACTGTTAATTATTCGGGAAGTGTTGCAATCAAAGAAAAACCGAAGTACAGTGATTTTGATATTATGGATTCGGGTTCGGAAATGTCGGTTTATAGAAAATTGGCTGATGAAGGATGGATTGATATGACAACTGTTGCCAGAGCTGAAAATTATGGAGCACTTGGTAAAATGTACGATGGTATTCTTGACGGATCGGTTGCTTGGGGACCTAACGGTGGATTAAACGAAGATTTTTTGGAGCCTTATGGTAGAGCTAATACCGATTGGTTCGATTTACTTTTTAAGAATAGTGTAACTCAACAACATGCTTTTAGCTTGTCAGGAGGAACCAAAAAAAGTTCCTATTTCGCTTCTATATCTTATTATAATGATGCGGGTTATACTATTGCCGATAAAGTAGATAAATATACTGCGACATTAAGAACTCGATTTAAGCCTACCGATAAACTAAGTATTGGTATTAAATTAGCTGCCAATGTCCGAGATCAGCAAGTTCCTGGTACAAAAAATCGTTCTTTCGATATAATGACTGGTCAATATACTCGTAATTTCGATATTAATCCTTTTTCATATGCTCTAAATACCAGTAGAAGTATGAGAGCTTACGACGATAATGGTGATTTAGAATATTTCCGACGCGGCTATGCTCCATTTAATATAGTGCATGAGTTGAATAACAATTTTGTTGATATAGAGGTTAAAGATCTTTCGTTTCAAACGGATTTGGAGTATGCTTTAACTGATGATATAAATGTTCGTTCAACATTCCAAATGCGTCGTGCGACTACCATGCGTGAGCATAAAATTCACGAAACATCGAATCAAGCAGAAGCTTATCGCGCAGCAGGAACACAAGCAATTATCGATGGTAATAAATTATTGTTTAAAGATCCTTCGAACCCTAATGCTAATGCCTATACAATTTTACCTGAAGGTGGTTTTCTAAATGTTAGTAATGATAGATTATCTCATTATTATGTTAGAAACACGATTGATTGGAGTCCTAAACTAGGTGAAGATCATAGTGCCAATTTCTTTTTAGGTAATGAGGTAAATATTACGGATCGTGAAAGTTTCGAAGATGATATCTGGGGAATTTCATATGATAAAGGGAGTGTGGTTTCTACTCATGATAATTTACAGAAATATTTAAATGCACTAGGGCAGGCAAGTTTCCCTACAGGAATCAGTAAAGACCGACGAGCTTCGGTTTTCGCAACAGGTGCTTATACTTATCAAGGAAGATATATTATTAACGGGTCGTTTCGTTACGATGGATCTAATCAATTAGGAAAGAGTAATTCGGCTCGTTTTTTACCATCGTGGACAGCTTCGGGGGCATGGAATTTACATGCAGAAAAGTTTATGGAAAATGTTGAGTCTGTAAATCATTTAAAACTTAAGGCTTCTTATGGTTTTAACGGTATTATGGGTCCAAATACATCGGCTGCATTGGCTATGTTCTCAGGCAAAACACTTCGTCCTACCGATAATGAGACTTATTATTATATAGCAGCTTTAGATAACGAGGATTTAACTTGGGAGAAAATGTACGAGTTAAACTTAGGTATCGACTTTGCGGTGTTTAATAATAAAATTACAGGTGAGCTGGGTTACTACAATAGAAAATCAATTGATTTGATTGATGTGATTAGTGTATCAGGTGTAGGTGGACATCAGCTTAAATATGGTAATGTTGGCGATATGTCGTCGCATGGTTGGGAGTTCATGTTGAATACAACCAATATAAATGCGGGCGATTTTAAATGGAATACCAGTTTTAATTTGAATTACCATACAAGTGAGATTACTAAGTTAATGAATACATCAACCGTATCTGAAGCTGTTTCGAATGTAGGTGTACCATTAAAAGGTTATTCGCACCGTTCTTTGTTTTCAGTTCGTTTTGCTGGTTTAGACAGCAAAGGTCTACCAACATTTTATGGCGAAAACGATGAGGTTGTTTACGATATTAATCTGCAAAATAGAGACGATATTACTAAAATTCTTAAGCACGAAGGTTCTATTGCACCAAAATATTATGGTGGTTTATCCAACAATTTTAAGTATAAGAATTTTGGCTTGAACTTCGGACTTGTATTTAAGTGGGGTAATAAGATTCGTTTAGACGATGCGTTTAAACCGTACTATACTGACTATGATTCGTTCTCCAAAGAAATTGGTAACCGATGGATGGTTCCAGGTGATGAAGAGTTAACCAATATACCTGCAATTCTTGATGAAAGATCTTATAAGGTTTTAGGTGGAGCTAATGCTTACGATTTATATAACAAAAGTGATGTTCGTGTTGCTAAAGGTGATTTTATTAGATTAAAAGACGTGAGTTTAAGCTATCATGTAAATCAAGATTTACTTAAGAAGGTTAGCTTGAATAGTGGATCGATCTCTTTTCAGGCAACGAATTTGTGGTTATTGTATTCTGACGATAAATTAAATGGTATCGATCCAGAATTCTACTCTTCGGGTGGTGTTTCTATGCCAGTATCGAGAACTTACACATTTACTTTAAACCTTGGATTTTAATATTATATGCTATGATAAATAATTTAAAAATATTAGTTCTTGTTTTGGGCATATTCTCTTTATCGAGTTGCGAAGATTTTTTTGATACGGTGCCCGATGATAGAATCGAATTGAATGATTTAAATGATCTTGCTGAGTTGGTAACAAATGCATATCCGAAAGGAAGTTATTTGTTTCTAGAAGGAATGACAGACAATTTTGGAGCTGTACCAAGTAATAGGCAATTAACGCAAATGGAAGAAGCGTTTAATTGGGAAACGATTAGTATAGAAGGTCAAGACACACCTACTTACTATTGGTCCAACGCATACAATGCCATTGCACACGCTAATCAAGCTTTAAAATCTTTGGAACATATTAAAGGAGATGAGAATCGTAAAAAAGCAATTAGAGGAGAGGCTTTATTATGTCGTGCTTACGCTCATTTTATGTTAGTAAATATTTTTGCGAAACACTATGATGCAACAACTGCTGGTAGCGATTTAGGAGTTCCTTATATCAAGGATCCTGAAATGAATCTTATAGTTAATTACAAGAGAGAAACCGTTGAAGTTACTTATCAGTATATCGAGGAAGATATGCTAGAAGGGATGGCATTAGTTTCTAACGAATTCTATAAAAATTCAGGCAAGTATCATTTTACTAGAGAAGCAGCTTTGGCTTTTGCATCGCGTCTTTATTTGTATAAAGCAGATTATCCGCAATGTTTAAATTATAGTCGACAGTTGTTAGGAAAAACTTATAATGCAAATTTCATAAAAGATTATAAGGAAGTTTTAGAAGGACAAGGACCTAAGGGTAGAGCTCAGGTATTTTGTTCACCTGATGATCAGAGTAATTTAATGATTATTCGTAAAAAATTGGGTTATCAATTGTATTATCAGTTTGGCTATAGAATGACTCAAGGTATTGCTGGAACTTTATATATTGGCGATTCACGTTCAAAAAACATGTGGGCTGCAGGAGCCGATCAATCCGCTGTGTATCAGTCGAAACTCGAACCTTTGGTTAAGCGTGCTTCTTTAACATCAAGCTCGGGATTACCTTATACTGTTCAGCCTGTGTTTCGTGGGGAAGAGGTTTTCTTTAATATGCTTGAATCTGAGAAAAAAATTGCCGATAGTGAAACAGATAAGGCTAATCAAATTGTTTTGGATGACAAGTTGAAAGCTATGATAAATGATTTTACAGTTGATCGATACAATGGGCCTCTAACACCTCCTAAAGATAAGGATCCAAGTCGAATGGATCCTGAAACGTACTTCTTCTACGTTTTTGCAGATAAGATATATCGAGCAAAGTTTCCTGTAACTTTTCCTGATCATAGAAAAAATAAAAAATACCCAAAATATATATCTGATAAATCTACACTTGATCCCAATGATATGATTGAGAATCCAGATCATGATCCTGAGTTTGTGATATGGGCTGATGAGGAAATGAGAATTGATGATAGAGAAATTCTAGATTTATTAATTGCTGAGGAACGAAGAAGAGAATTTGCTGAGGAAGGTTTGAGATGGTTCGATATTAAGAGATTAAAGCTTGAAATTACTCATACCAATTTAGCTGGTGATAAAAAGATCTTGACAGCTGATGATGCTCGAAAAGTAATACAAATTCCACTTGCAGCAATTGCTAACGGTATTGAAGAGAATGAAATTAATGTGCCAGCTGAAGTTGAATCAAAGTTAATTAGAATTAAATCTCAACTATAATGAAACTATATAGAAAAATAATATTTCTTCTTGCAGCTAGCGTAGGATTGTTTGCTGCATGTGACAACGACGATGAGGTGAACTACGAGAAGGTGGTAGTAGAAGAATATACTGACGAAATTGATGTGTATTTAAAGGAACATTTTCTTGACAAATACAATTGCGCCATTCGTTGGAGATGGGATGATAAATTTATTTCCGTTGACTACTATGTATCACCGCCGTTAAGAGATGTGGTGATACCAGCTGCCCAAATGATCGAGTATTTCTGGGTAGAACCTTTTGTTGAATCTTCGGCTGGAGGAAAAGCATTTATCGAAAATAATTTTCCACCTGAAATTGTACTTGTAGGATCTGACATAATGAATGAAAATGGTACCGAGACATTGGGGTTTGCTGAAGCTGGTGTTCGTATTACTATAACAAATACGAATGAGTACGATTTGACTGATAAAACTTGGCTAATGACTCAGTTGCATACGATACATCATGAGTTTACTCACATTGTTCATCAAACCTATAAGTTGCCCGAAGGATTCGAAACGTATTCAGGATCGAAATATACAGGTAACTCATGGACTACGATTAGCGCGGAAAATGCAATCAGTAGGGGAGTAACAACTCCATACGGAACAACCAATGAGTATGAAGATTTTGCTGAATTGGTTTCTAACTTTATTATTATGGATAAAGTGACCTTCGATGAGAAATATGCTGTTAAATCAGAAGACGAAATCAACGAAGAAGTTAATGAGTTGTACGATTATATTATGACAGAGAAGCATCAAACAGTAATTGATACTCGATCTCAAGCAGAAACTGAAGCTCGTGATGCCGGAAAAACCAAAGCAGAAATTAAAGCAGCCGGAGATCTAGCTGTTCGTAATTTAGCTATTCGATCAATTGTTGGTGCTCGTAAAACATTGGAGAACCTTAATCTCGGTAAAGAGTTAATTAAACAGAAACTTAATATTACCAAAGACTATTATACGAATAAATTTGATGTGGATTTGGAAAAATTGAGGGACATAGTACAGGAAAGAATTGCTAATGCACAAAATAAGGAGGATTAAAAAATGAAGAATCTAATTTTTATTGCACTATTATCCTTTGTTGTTTTCTTTTCAGCTTGTTCGGATAATGAGTTTGAAAAGACATTTGAGAAATCGGCTGAGGAAAGAGTAGCTGAAGTAAATAAAAACAATGTTGATATTTTGGCTGGCTCTGAGTTCGGCTGGATTGGTTATTATAGCTCTGACGAAAAAATAGGTGCTTGGCCTGTATTAATGAACTTTACCGACGATGGTTGGGTAAGAATTAAATCGGATAGTATCGAGTTGTTACCTGTAAAGAGTTTTGTTAGTGAACTAAGTTATAATGTAAACACCTCTCAAACGACCAACCTGGTTTTTGAATCGTCATGTATTTTTAATATTTGGCATGCATTAAAGAAAGAAGTGCCTAATGGTTCAGGTGGAACAAGTACCGTACCTTTAGGTGGTGGTGAGTTTCAGTTTGTTATTAAATCGGCAACTCCTGATCGTGTTGTACTAGAAAGTTTAACGGATAAAGGTGATTTTAAGACACCTTTTGTACTTACAAAAGCAAGTGAGGCTGATTGGACTTTCGATAAAGATGCTACAAAAGAGATGAAGCGTGTATTAGCGGATGGCGCAACTTCAACTAAATTTTTCCGCCAAGTTAAAATCGATGCTTTAAAATACTCTGGTCAGTTTAGAGTTAATGAAACTTATCGTATCGTAACTTTCGATTATTTGGAGGATGAAAAAATAAAGCAATCCCAACATAGAATGTCAATTACTAAAACGGGTTTTGTTTTGGTCGATTCATTAGAGATTGATGACAATACTAAAATTGCAAATTTCGTTTATAATGCTGCTGATGATACGTACACGTCAACAGATGGAGGTGTAGATACAAAAATTGAATATTCTAATGTTCCTGGTATTATCCATTTCCCTTTTGTTAACGAGTGGGGAACTAAAGATGGGAAGCCTGTTGATTGTACTTTAGATTATTCGGTACAAAGTAATCTTGTTTCAACAGGAGCAGTCTCTTGGGATTTTTACAATCTAGGTAGTGCCGTTCGTAAGAGTGATGGCTTGAAGAATATTGATTTCTACATGAATAATGAAAAAAATCCTAGTGGATGTCCTACAACTATTACGCTTAAGTATAATAAATTGGTCGTACCTCCATTTGGATATCGAATTATTAACGTTGATATACCTGTTGAAGTGGTTCGAGAAAAGAACACACGAGTTATTTTTAAGTTGAAAGACGATTACCGAAAAGCCTTCAGAAGTGATATTGAGAATATTGATCTTGTTAATCCTGATGCAGCTAAAGAATTAATAGAAGTTCTAACTAATGAAGAAGGATTTTATTTAATTTCTCAAACATTTTATACTCGTTACGATAATATACCTTATTCTGTTGTCATCATGATAAGTGTATCTAATCCTAACTATCGATTAGTTACTGAATATTTAGAATTTGTAAAGCCCTCCTAGGTAGAGTGTTACTTTATACGTATTAGATAAAAATAAATTAAATGGTGTAGCAGCGCGTACATTGTATAGTCGTTGCTATACCTAATAACTAACCATAAAATAACCCTTGAAATGAAAAACTTGTTTAAACTATCTTTATTTCTAACCAGTGTTTTTATGCTGAGTTTGTTCTCTTGCGAGGAAGACGATGATAAGAATTTAGAACCTTCTATTCCAACAGTATTGATACCTGCTGATAAGGCGGTGGATATCGATAAAAAAATCACTCTGAGTTGGAAAACGAGTATCGATCCTGAAAAGACAATGGTGAAATATACACTTTATCTTGGATCTACAGAGAAACTGACAAAGGATGATATTAAAGTTGAAGATCAAGCCGAGACAGAATTCATAGTTGATTTAGCTGGACATACAACTTATTACTGGAAAGTTGCAGCTATGGATGCTGCAGGCTTAGTTGCTGAAACTCCTGTGGCTTCTTTTACAACTTCGAATAGTGCACCAACTAAAACGGTAGGATCGGCCCCTGCTCATGAAGCTATTGATGTTGCAAAAACGATGACTTTTAAATGGTCCGCTTCAACCGATGGTGATGCTGATGTTATTAAATACGATTTTTATTTAGGTACTTCTGCAACTTTAAGTGATTCGGATAAAAAAGCTAGTGATTTAGAAACGACAGAGTTTGAGGTTGTTGATATGAAATCCAAAACTCAATATTTTTGGAAAGTATGTGCTAAAGATGCTGAAGGTGATACTGTTGATTCAGATGTGTTTAGTTTTACGACTACCAATAGCAAACAGTCGAAGTCTACTGCAGTCTCTCCTGCTGATGCGGCCGATAATATCGCAAGAGATATTACAATTGAGTGGACTGCTTCTGTTGATGAAGATGGTGACAAAATTGTGTACGATCTATTCTTAGCAAGTAAAAAAGATTATGAAGCAAATTCTAAAGCTTTTGTTGCAGCAGATTTAAAATCAGCAGATTTAGAAGTTACGACATTTGATGTAAAGAATTTAAATGCTCCTGATACTTATTATTGGAAAGTTGTTGCCAAAGATATTGAAGGTGTGGGTGTTGAAAGTGATGTGTTCTCTTTCTCTACATTGAATTCTGCTCCAACAAAATCAACTCTTACATTCCCTGCTGATAAAGCTATCGAAGTACAGAAGGATATTACCTTTACTTGGAAAGAATCTACTGATACTGAAGGTCATGCTATTGTTTATCATTTGTTTTATGGAACAGATGTAGAGGACTTTGATCCAGCACATCCTACAGTGAATAATTTAGAAAAGAATGAATTTGCTGCTACAAGTTTGAAAGGTCATACTAAATATTTCTGGCAGATTGAGAGTGAAGATTCAGCGGGTGCTAAAACAAAAAGTGAAATATTTAGTTTTACAACTTTAAATGAAGTGCCATCGAAAGTGATAGGAAATGAGATTGTTGACCTGGTTGAAGGAGGGGTAACTGTTGGTAAGAAATTCACTTGGGCTTCAGCTACCGATAAGGATGGTGATGCGATTAAATATGATTTATATTTAGCAAAGTCGGATAAATTTACTGCCGATGATATTGTAGGGAAAAATTTAGAAACGACTGAATATTCTGCAAAAAACCTGGATGGGAATTCTAAATATTTCTGGAAAATTGTTGCTAAAGATACTCAAGGGGCAACATCAGAGAGTGATGTTGAAAGCTTTAGTACCAATAATACTGTGCCATCAAAGGCTAGCTTAACAGCTCCATTAAATGCTACTACAGGTATTTCTGGTTCGGTTACTTTAACTTGGGATGCAGCAACTGATGCTGAAGGGGATGCTATTACTTATTCAGTGTTTTTAACCAGAGGTGATGAATTTGGCTACCCGTTAAAAACAGGTCTTACTGCTACTGAGTTTACTTATAATAATCTAAAAGGTAACGCTACATATAAATGGAAAGTCGTTGCTAAGGATGCTCAAGGTGGCGAAAGTACTAGTGAGGTATTTAGTTTTATTACAGATAATTCATTACCAACTGCTGCTGTATTAAATTCGTCAGTTTCTGAAGTCATTAATTCAGATGCTTTAGATATTACAATCTCTTGGGCCGCTTCGACTGATGTTGATGGTGAAGCTTTAGTTTACGATGTTTATTTAAGCGAAGATGCTACTTTCGATGCTTCTGATCTTAAAAAAGAAAATTTAGATGCAACAGAATTCACATTTGTTGGTTTGAATTTTACGACAAGGTATCATGTAAAAGTTGTGACAAGAGATGAGCATGGAGCTAAAATAGAGAGTAATATCATTGATTTTACAAGTATGGAAAATCAAACTGTTGAAGTGGGAACTTGGACAGATACTAGAGATGGTAAGGTTTACAAAACAGTAACTGTAGGGGGAAATACTTGGTTAGCAGAGAATTTTGGTTTCATACCTGCAAATATGGTTGATGGCGATAAGCAGTGTTCTGTATACGGTATTAATAACTCGGAAGGTAGAGATGCTGCAATGGCTCATGATAATTATTCGAAATACGGGGTGATGTATACGGCTCATATGCTTGCTGACATTGCACCTGCTGGATGGCATGTCGCTACTGATGAAGAATGGCAAGCTATAGAAAAATACAGTGGAGTTCCAGAGGGAGATTTAGATTATTCAGGTTCTACATATAGAGGAGCAACGGTGCATAAATTCCAAGCAACCGACGGTGGCTGGAATAATGCTACAGCGCCTACAAATGAATTAGAATTCGGTGCTCGTGCTGGTGGTTATTTTTCTTTTTCACCATTTTCTCAGATAGATAAAGGTATGGGATCATATACATACTTTTGGACAAATACTGGAAAGAAGGATTTTAGAGGAAATATCTCTTATTTTTATAGAGCTATGTCAGGGACGAAAACTGGAGTCTATAGAAGAAATAATAAAGTCTCTAATTGTAGAATGTATGTACGTTTAGTAAAAGATTAATGAATTAAGTATGATTGACCTTTTATTCTCAAATGGTTATTGCAAATCCTAGTTTAGAGAATAAAAATAAAATCTGTTAGTGTGTAGTGTTAAAGAGGGGTCCAAAATATGGATACCCTCTTTTTTTGCCATATAAATTTAAGCTACTGAAAATATTGTAAATTTACCTATGAGCGATTTAATTGAGTTAAGTTTATGAATATTCTTTCACCCTAAGCGGAATTATTGGGGTCTTTAAACAAATGAGAATGGAAAATTGAGTACTGATTTATGAATAAGCTAAATAAAAATTAAAGATATGAATAGAAAAAGTACAGTATTAGTAGCATTATTAGTGATGGTAAGTAGTTTGTCTTTCGGACAAATTTTAACACCTGCCAAGTGGCATGTTGAATTGTCGAAGAAAGAAATTAAGGTAGGCGATGTGATTGATGTTGTTTTTAAGGCGAAAATAGATAAGTCATGGCACTTATATTCAAACGATTTTGATCCGGATTTAGGACCAATTTTAATTGAATTTGATTTTGAAAATCATGCAAGTTACGAGCGTGTCGGTAAAGTTAAGCCTATAAATTCAAAGAAACACTACGACAAAATTTGGGAAGGAGACGTCAGTTATTTTGAGAATACAGCCGAAATGCGTCAAAAAGTAAAAGTATTAAGCTTACCATTAAAAATAGAAGGTACATTCGATTTTCAGTCTTGCTCAACTGAAAGCGGTCAGTGTGTGCTGGGAGATGATGAATTTGATTTGACCTATCCTAATAAATAATGAATTGATATTATCGTTCTTTCGGGACGAAATAGTGATTTAAAAGCCGTCCTTAGGGATGGCTTTTCTTTTTAGGAACAGTTGGTGAAATAAGACAAGTTGGTTTTATTAATTAATTTAAGAACTTTGTGAATTGCAAACAATAAGAAATTAGGATTGTTTAATATGACTTTGCATTCAAGAAAAGAAGGATAAAAAAAACAACTTTTTTTTTATTATCCTTCACCCTAATCTGTAAATTAAGGGTCTTATAAGTAGATTAGGATGTTTTACTCTTAATTGTAATTTGCATTATGAACTAACTAAGCCCAATATTAAAAATATGAACAACAACACCCCTTGTAAAAGAATTAATGGTTTAGCCTCACTTGTAGGTAATACACCATTACTTGCAATCGAATTTGAGTACAAAGGTTGTACACGAACCATTTATGCGAAAGCTGAATATTTAAACATGACTGGTAGTATTAAAGACCGAATGGCTTTTCACATACTAAGTAAGGCCTACGATTTAGGCAGTTTAAAAGAAGGTGATCGAATTATAGAAGCAACCAGTGGAAATACAGGTATTGCTTTTTCTGGTTTGGGGCGTGCAATGGGACATCCAGTGACTATTTTTATGCCAGATTGGATGAGTCAGGAAAGAATCAACTTGATGAGAAGTTATGGAGCTGATATACGCCTTGTGAGTAAAGAAGAAGGCGGTTTCCTTGGTAGTATCGACATGGCTAATAAATTGGCTGCTGAAAATGAGAATACTTTCTTACCACTACAATTTTCAAACAGAGATAACTGCGAGGCACATTATAATACCACAGCACCAGAACTTTGGTGGCAGTTACAGTATCGAAATTTAACCCCCGATGCCTTTGTCGCTGGTGTAGGAACAGGAGGAACTGTAATGGGAGTTGGGCAATTCCTAAAAGAGCAGAACCCAGCGATTAAGATTCATCCCTTAGAGCCTTCGAATTCACCTACTATGTCAACAGGACACAAGGTTGGTAAGCACCGTATTCAAGGTATATCCGATGAATTTATTCCTTCAATTGTAGAACTCGATAAATTGGATGGTATCGTTAGTGTTGACGATGGTGATGCTATTGTCATGGCTCAAAAGTTATCCTCAATGCTAGGTTTAGGCGTTGGAATTTCTTCGGGAGCAAACTTTTTGGGAGCTCTTAAAATACAAGAAGAACTTGGCCCTGATTCAGTTGTTGTAACAGTATTTGCCGATGATAATAAAAAGTACCTAAGTACTGACTTGATGAGAGAAGAACCGATTAAAGATGATTTCTTAGCATCAGGAGTTGAACTAAAGCAATTTAGAGCCTTAAAACGTGTGTGTCATACCTGTTGCGATCCATCCGATTGCGTAGAATCAGTATTTGAAACAAGTTACGAAATGCTTAAGCTACCTAACTGTCCACGACGTAATTAAATTCAATAGATATCAAGAATTAAGGTTGTATTGAAATTATAATCCAAGAGGCTGTCCAATTTACATTTTGGATAGCCTCTTTTCTATTCCTTTATTTTTGAGATTTGCGATAACGTTTTTTTTTTGCAAGCTTTGCGCACTAATGGAAATTTCTGATAAATATATCTGTGATCTTCTCTCTTCTGATAACAAACAGGGGATGAATCTGCTTTTTAAAAAATATTTTGAATCTCTAGTTGTTTGGGCCGATACTTTTCTGAATGATATGGATCTGTCAAAGGATTTGGTTCAAGATTTTTTTGTGAAAATATGGAGAAACAAAAATTATAGAAATTGGAATCCAGATAAGTTACCTTCCTATCTTCACGTTTCTGTGAAGAATATGGCTTATAGTAAACTGCAAAAAAAAGATATTTTAAAGCAGACCGAAGAGATTGATTCATTTGATAAAATCTATGAAGAGTATCAATCAAACAAAGAAGTGATTATTCAAAGAATACATGCCGAAATTGATAAACTACCTGAAAAAGGGAAGGAAGTTGTGAAATGTATTTACCTGAAAGGGATGAAATATCAAGAGGCTGCTGATGAGTTAGGTGTGTCCTTATCTACCGTAAAAACTCAATTGGTCCGTTCGTTAAAGACACTCCGTACTAATACTGAAAAACTGGGTGATTTCTTTTTACTTTACTTTTTTTCAAAATAAATAAATTTCTTGTCAACCGTTTTGTAATTTATCCTGTACTACAAGTGAAGTGCACTTATAATACAGGAAAAATGAACATTACAGATAAAAAATATCAAGAAATAGTTGACTATATCTCAGGAGAACTCACCGCTGAGGATAAGACTAATTTTGAAATTTGGCTTAATTCTTCCGAAAAGAATAAAAATGCCTACCAGCAAATCCTTCGTAAAACCCTATACACTCGATGGTCTCTTAAATCAACTCAGGTTAATACCGAACTTGAATTCAATAAGTTCGAGAGGCGCATCAATAAACGCGTTCGATACCTATCATTTGCAGCCGTTGCAGCAAGTATCATTCTCTTATTTTCTATTGCCTTGCCATTTTTGTTGAATGATGGAGCTGTTGAAGATAATAGTATTGCTCATTCAGTTCAAATTGAACCAGGAAAAAGAGGAGCAGAGTTGTTTTTATCTACAGGAGAGTCTATAAAAATAGAAGAGGGAATTAAAGAGATAAGAGAAAAGGATGGTTCAGTCATACAGATTGATTCACTTAAGGGAGTTGAATATTCAGCAGAGTCAAAAACGAAACTAGAAGAAATCTATAACACCTTAAGAGTTCCAAGAGGACGTGAATTTGATATACTCTTAGCCGATGGTACCCAAGTATGGTTAAATGCTGAATCGGAGCTAAAGTACCCAGTTCAATTTGTTGGAGGTAAAAGGCAGGTTTATTTAAAAGGTGAGGCCTATTTTGATGTAACACCTAATAAAGAGAAAGCCTTTATTGTCCATTCTTACGATCAGCAAGTAAAAGTTTATGGTACCGAGTTTTGTGTGAATTCCTATAATCAAAACGAAATTAAAACCGTTCTGGTAGAAGGATCGGTTGGTGTAAAAGCGAACTCAAAGGGTATAGAAACAAAATTAAAGCCAGGTGAATTGGGTTTGGCCAATCTTGTAACGGGTGAAATGGATGTGAAGAAAGTGAATGTTCGTCCCTATATTGCATGGAAAGCTGGTGACTTTGTTTTTGAAAATGAATCATTGGAGAATATTATGATCCGATTGGAACGCTGGTATAATGTGAAGGTATTCTTTATGAATGAAGAGTGTAAACATTTCAGGTTTACAGGTGATATGGAACGATATTCGGATGTGAAAGATTTACTTTTCTTTATGCAGAGAACTTCAAATGCTAAATTTGAGATTAATGAAAATGCCATAATTGTTATGGCTAAATAGTACCAATTTAACATCATCCAATAGGATGAAATAAAAAAAACGGAAAGTTTTGCAGAACCTTCCGTTTTGAAAATTAAATATCGAATAAATCCCGGGCGGGTGTTTATTCAAATACTAACTTAATCATTACAAAATTATGAAAAAAAATGATTTCCCCAGCCTTTTTCCACGTGGGAGAAGGTTAAAAATCCTTATGACTATGAAGATGATTGTTTTTTTAACCTTAGTGCTGAGCTTTACGGCTTCTGCTAGCATCTATTCTCAGAATCAGAGGGTAAATTTGGATTTTCAAGAAGTGAGTGTTTTAGAAGTGTTTAATGAGATAAAAGCACAGACTGGTCTTCGATTTATTTATAATGAAGATAAGATTGAAGAATTAGCTAAGATTAATTTTGATGTAACAGACATGAGAGTGGATGAAGCTTTAGAAGAGATTTTTAAAGATACCAATTTAGAGTGTCAGTTTCATGATGATGTGATCATGATTTTGGATAGAAAGCCAGAACTTCCCATTATTGAACAACAAGAGAAAAAACAAGTTAAAGGAATCGTAACCGATGAAGATGGAAATACCCTCCCTGGCGTTTCTGTTGTAGTAAAAGGTACAACTATTGGTGTTTCAACAAATATTGATGGTGAGTATACTATTAATTTTAAAAATGGAAATGCCGTTCTGTTATACTCTTTTGTGGGAATGTTAGCTCAAGAAATTGTCTACAGTGGACAAGCAACACAGAATGTAACTCTACAATTAGATTCTGAAAATCTTGAAGAAGTAATCGTTACAGGTTATCAGAAGGTATCTGTAGAAAGATCTACAGGTTCTGTTGTAACTGTGAAAGCGAGAGATGTAGAAAAGAAAGGACAATCTAATCTTCTCAATACACTCGAAGGGATGGTTGCTGGTTTAGGTATCTCAAGTAATCCAGGTGAAGAAGGTAGTAAGAAGATAAATATTCGTGGAACATCGACTATCAATGGGAATTCTTCGCCACTAATTATTATCGATGGTTTTGCTGTTGAAACAGATTTATCAACAATTAACCCATACGAAATTGAAAGTGTTAATGTTCTTAAGGATGCTGCTTCTGCATCAATTTACGGAGCACGCTCAGCTAATGGTGTAATTGTAATTACGACTAAAAGAGGTAAGAAAGGAAAAAGTAAGGTTAACTACACAAACAACTTTACTTTTAAGCAAAAGCCCGACTTGGCTTATCGAATGAATAGAGCTTCTTCATCGGATTTGGTTGATATACAAAAATTTGGAGCAGGAAGTAATCCTCATTCATATCAGTATCGTATTGATAACGACCCGACACGTTCAAGAGGTTCTGCTTATGCGCGTAATTTGGTTTACGAAACTATGGCACAAGTTAACGAAGGGATTATTTCTCAAGAACAAGCTGACGTAAAATTGAATGCTCTACGTTCTATAGATAACCTATCGCAAATGGAAGACATTTTCACACAAAAAGCTTTTGAATCGCAGCATAATCTAAGCGTGAGTGGTGGTTCTGAAAAGAATAACTACAGAGTATCGTTAAATTACACGGGTCGAAAAGGCTCATGGGTTGGAGATAAATCGGAACGAATTGTTTTTGATGTTATGAATAACTTAAAGCTTAACGATAAGGTACGTGTAGATATTGGGGCTAATATTTCGATGAATGATAATAAGTCGATACCCTTCAATAAAAATGTATTACTTAACCAGGTTAGTTCTTACGAGCTGTTTAAAGATGAAAATGGAAACCCACTGCCTGTAAGAATCGGAAGTATGGGATCAGGAGGTACAGATAATGCTGGCCTATACGGAGGTAAAGATCCCGTTGAGACTCAACGTTTGATAGATATGGGACTTTTGGATGAGAATTATTATCCAGTAAATGAGATTAATAATTATTCAAATAAGACCAAAGGTTTTATTGCAAGAATTCAGGCAAGATTATATGCTGATTTGTTTAAAGGTGTTAAAGGAACATTTGGGTTTCAGTATGAGCGAGGTGCATCTAAAAACACATATTATGCTGCCGCGGACTCTTATAAGATGAGTTCGTTAATAAATAATGCAGCGCCTAATGATTATGCTGGTGATAATAATACATTAAATGTGCCATTGGGTGCTCGCAAAACATAGAGCAGAGGCGATAGCCATTCTTATACGATAAGGGGACAGCTTGACTTTGATAAAACATTAGGCGACCATAATTTTAGAGCTTTAACAGGTTCGGAAGTACGACATGTATTCAGTTCGTCTACTACGATTGACAAATTCGGATTTGATGAGAATACTTTACTTTTTCAAAATGTTAATGCCAAATCGATGGGTGAAACAATGTATGGTGTAAATCATCCTGTTGGCTATATTGCTGGTGGTATCCCAATGGCTGACAAATTTCGTGAAAAAACAGATCGTTACTTCTCAGTTTATGGAAACTTCAGCTACGATTACAAAAAGAAATATATTCTATCGGGTAGTATAAGAGTTGACCAATCTAATTTGTTTGGTACCGATCCAGAGTTTCGATACAAACCTTTTTGGTCTGTAGGTAGTAAATGGCGTATTCACGAGGAGTCATTTTTCGATTCTAAACTTATTGATGCACTATCTATGCGACTTTCGTATGGTATAAATGGAAATATTGCTAACGATTATGGACCTTTTAATATAGCTAAAAGTTTATATTCATACCGAGCAGGAAATGTAAATTCATTATATGTTTCATCACCAAGTATTCAAGATTTAAGATGGGAACGAACCTCAACAACGAATTTAGGTCTTGATATATCTATGCATAATAGAAAAATTAATCTGGGTTTAGATTATTATTTGAAAAATACCGATGATATTTTAGCTTCAGGTAAAGCTGACCCTTCTCAAGGTTTTGTTAAATTAATGAGAAATGATGCTAATATTAAGAATCAGGGTATTGAGATATCATTGAACACGACTAATTTACAAACCGAAAAATTTAATTGGCGTACCAGTTTAGCTTTTAGATACAATAAAAATGAAGTGAAACAGGTATATCTCTCTGAAGATAAAGCAGCGTGGATAGCCAATTCGTTACAGAATTTTGAAGGTAAGCCAGCAAATAGTTTTTATTTGTACGATTGGGTAGGATTGGACAATGAGGGACAGGTGACAGTTAATAATCGTAATGGTGAGGTGGTAACAGTTGCTTCTGGCAGCTATTCTCCTTCAGAAACGATGAAAAAAGACGATCTTGTTTATGCTGGAACCTCTGATCCTAAATTTACGGGTGCTTTAACGAATAACTTCTCATATGGTAATTTCGGTTTATCATTTATGTTTGTGTTTAGTGGCGGTCATGTTTTATTAAACGACACCTATAATGGTAATTATATTGGTGCTCGACCATCTAAAGTGCATGCTGATGCCGCAAAAGCGTGGAAAGTAGCTGGAGATGAGAATACAACCGATGTGCCAAAAGTAAACTCATATTTTTATGCTCCAAGTGTCTCAAAGTATAGTACTAAAAACATTATTGATGGTGATTATTTAAAATTAAGAGAATTAATATTTACATATAACCTACCTAAGCATATACTACAGAAGTTGTATTTACAGAATGCTATTTTGAGTTTTAGAGCTAATAATTTATTTTACGTAGCTAAAAATAATGAAGGTATTGATCCAGAAGCGCATGGTATTGGTGCCAGATATTTTCCTACTAAACCATCATATAGTTTTGGTGTAAATATTAACTTTTAATAAAAAAAAACACATGAAAAATATCTTATATATAATGTTGTTCGCGCTGTTAGTAGCAGGTTGCGACGACTTTCTTGATGTTGCCCCAAAAGGGAAAGTAATACCTTCCGAAGTTAAGGATTACGACCTTTTATTAAACGGAGGATCAATCACGATACATACAACTAGTGATGAAGATTTACTTTTTTTATCGGCTGATGATTACTATTCTGATGAAAATAAATTAGGTGATTTGAATGATCAGAGTAATCGATTTTTAAAAGCTTACCGTTGGGATAAAGAACTTTTTCCTGATATGGTAAAAGTTAAGATGTGGAATAAATCATACAATAGTATTTATACCTATAATTTAATTGTCGAGGAGGTTGAAACTGCAAATTTAACATCGGGTTATTATCTGGAAGATGTTAAACGAATTAAAGCCGAAGCTCAGGCTGTTAGAGCTTATGAATATTGGCTTTTAGTAAATTCGTTTGCTAAACAATACGATGCAATAACTGCAGTTACTGATGCTGGAGTTCCTATGGTAACTAAAGCCGATGCTTCTGGTGCAACAAATGGAAGAGCAAGTGTTAAAGAAATCTACGATTTTATTATTGCTGACCTTAACCAATCTTTAGAATCCTTACCTAATGTGCCTGAAAATAAAGTTCGCCCTACTAAGGCTACTGCTCATGCATTATTGGCTCGTGTATATCTACAAATGAACGATTACACAAAAGCACGTGAGAATGCCACTAAGGCATTGGATTTGAATAATACAATTGGTGATTATGTGACAACTAGTAGAGCTGCTTTTACCAAGAACCATGAATCAGAACAGTATATGTATCGCTATTATGGATATACTCGTGGTTTTACTAAAGGATATGCAACTGACGATTTAATTGCCTTATTCGACAAGGATAATGATAAACGATTAAAATGGATGCTTAGAGAGTATGGTTATTGGAAGAAAAATGAAGACGGAAGCTATTTTAAAGATGAAAATAATAAATTCGTATATGTAAGTACAGGTCAATACACTAATTATACGGCACGCAATATTAGTCATTGTGTTACCATTCCAGAAATGTACGTGATAAGAGCTGAGTGCAATGCGCGCTTAAGCGATGGTACGATACAAAATGTTGTTGATGATATGAATACCCTTCGTAGAATGCGTATTGCTTCATACACAGACCTTACAAGTGCTGATTTATCTACCAAGAAAGAGGCTTTAAAATTTGCTCTTGATGAGCGTCGTCGTGAGATGATGATGAGTGGAATGAGATGGTTCGATCTTAAACGCTTAAATAAGGAACCTGAGCATGCTGTAACTATTACACATCCATTAAAAGAAACAAACGAGGTATTTACATTAGCTCCTAATTCAAATAATTACGTTTTTCCTATACCTGTTGATGTTTTGAACTTCAATGCTGATATGGAACAAAATATAAGAGATTAAATTTTTTAATTGGATCCCCCTATACGGGGATCCTCTTTTTTTTCTAAAATTTTAAATATGAGATATTTATTAGCTGCATTATTTTTAATGTTTGTTTTATGTGGATTTAAAGCAACATCTAAATCAGATAAAAGTAAAGTTAAGATTCCTGCAATTGGAATTAAATACGAAGGCAAAGAGAAAAAAGGACTTGCACATGGAGAAGGCAAAGCATGGGGCGAGTCAGATTCATATAGCGGTAACTTTAAAAAGGGGTACCCGCATGGCGAAGGTGTTTATATCTGGGGAAATGGTAATCAGTACAAGGGCAATTTTTCAAAAGGTAAAATGTCGGGTAAAGGAGAACTTTGTATTAAGCGTGAAGTTGGTATCGATAGCATATTAGAAGGTTATTTTAAGGCCAATAAATATGTTGGGAAATATAAGGAAGCTTATCGGGTTACTTCTGAACAAGGGATTCGAAAAGTTGAGTTTCAAAAAAATTCGGGCAATATAAACCAAGTAGGTCTTATGATTTATTGTGATGGACAACAGGTTAATTCAAATATTTCGATAAGGGATCCTAAAAGTACAATGGTTGAGATTATTGGGGGTAAAAAAACGCTTACTAATGTGGTTTTTCCTCTTGAACAAGTTGATGTTTCGTTTAGTGTAGGGCAATTCTCATATAGTTTTACATTTGATATTTTCGAAAAAGGAAACTGGATTGTTGTTGTATCAGTGTAAAGTAATATTAAAAAAAAAAGATAATGAGAAACATAATCGTATTATTTGCTGTAGTTATTTCAAGTTTATCTTCTTGTAATAATACTCCAATTTTAAAAGGGGAGCTTTCAAATAAAGAAGTAGACAAAATCTATTTAAGTCAAATAGTTAGAGAGCATTATTCACGATATAGAGTTGTCGATTCGGCAATAGTTACTGATGGCAAGTTCGAATTCAATCTGGAAAATAGATCGAGTCAACTTTATTTTATTGGTAATAAGGAGTTTGGTGGGAAAGTTTTCGTAGAACCAACAAGTATGCAAATTGATGGAACAGTAACTGCAACAAAAGTGATAAAATGGAATGTATCAGGTTCATCTCTACACAAATTGTATGAAAATTTTATACAGCAAAAGCATATAATAGAATTTAAGAAACAAAGAGACTCTTCTAATCTATTATTTCGTGCTGCAAGAAGTAAGGGTGATAGAGAAGAAATGGCTCGAATCAAGAAGGAATCTGGCGTATTTTACTCTAGCAAGATATATAAAAGAGTAGATAGTCTAGTGAATTACAAGATTAAAGTGAATATGGATAATGCATTTGGTATATATCTGTATAAATCTAGAGTGTTTTCAAGACTTCAACTTAAGACAGTTGAGGATGTTAATAAGTGTAGAGAATACATCTCGGGTTTTTCTGGAGCTGCCATAAGTACAAGTTATATTGAGCATATAAATGAAAAATTGAATTTATTTGATAAGTGTGCCATAGGAGCCATTGCTCCTGAAATTACTGGAAAAGACACTTTAGGTAAAGTTACAAAACTAAGTGATTATAAAGGGAAATATGTGATTGTCGACTTTTGGAGTTCAGGTTGTAAATTTTGCCGTTTAGAGTCTCCTAATTTGCAAAAAGCTATTGATAAATATGGAGATAAAAACTTCACAATTTTAGGTGTTTCTTCCGATTTTAAAAAGGATAGATGGATGAAAGCCATTCATGAAGATGAGAGTTATTGGGATCAAATTAAAATGGAACGGGAGGATATGTCTGCAATTAATAAGTCTTATTGTATAAATGGAATACCCCATATTATTCTAGTTGATCCTCAAGGAAAAATAATAGCAAAAGATCTTAGAGGAAAGGATATTTATGAGATTCCTGGTAAATTTTTGGATTAAGGAACTTTCTTTACTGATAAACAGGTTGTGTGTAATTTGATGCCAGATATGTTGTTAGTAAGACAGCAATGCCTGGCATTTCTCTTGCGTAATAAGCAATTTTATCTGCTCTATTTCGGATTGTAGAGATTAAATCATTTTGGTGAGATTTTATGCCAATCCATATGTTATCTGAATTAAAAATCGAATAAATTTTATAAAATGTATAGAACAATAACAATATTTTGTCTTTTTCTTATGCTTCTGTCTTGTAAGACAGAAAGCAAGATCGTTCACTTAAAGGGCGAATTGAAAAGTTTTGGAACAGAAGTTTTTATGTCCAAAGGAACTCCTGACGAGCTTTTATTAAAAGAAGGCCTTGTAATAAAACTTGATGCTCAAAATAAGTTTGAAATTAGTTTTGAATTAGATGAACCAAGTTATTATAGATTGGGAAGAAATACCCTCTACTTATCTCCGGGTGATGAGCTAGAGCTTTTCTGCGATTTTAAAAAACCAATGGCTGCAAAATTCACAGGAAGTGGTGCGGATGCTTGTCTTTACCTCTGTGCAAAACCATTCCCAAAAGGAGGTTCATTTCTCGAAGCGGGAAAAATGATAAAAGATGACCCGAGTTTTGACGATGTTTTGAATCGATTGGATCAAAAAATAGAGGCTCGTTTGACTCAATTGAAGGAAACACCAAATTTAAGTAACCAATTCCGTAAACTAGAAAAGGGGAGAGTCATGTTTGGTGCTGCGAATACTTTATTCTCTTATACAGCTTATGCTTCTCGGATAAAGAAACTCACGAAAGAAGAGGCGAAAGTACTTAATGTAATAGCTGAGGCTCGCTTTAAGAATGCGATTGATAAATTTCTTGCGGAAGGCGGTGATGTTGATTATTTGAATTTGGATGTCTATCGTGATATTTGTAGGTCTTGCATAGAGCTATTAGGTGAAAAAAATGTTGATCAAGCCATAATTGATTACACAAAAACAAGAGACTTGCTTTCTCAATTATTGAGAAATGGCGCTACTTCAGAGCTTGTTGAACAGAAGGTTGTAACGCTTAATCAATTGCAGGGTGATAAATATAAAACGGTAATAAATGAAGCATTTAAAAAGTATAACGCTTTACTTTCTGGTCAACTTGCTCCTGAATTGGCATTTAGAAACAAGGATGGAGAAGAAGTGAGATTGTCTGATTTTAAAGGAAAAGTTGTTGTTCTTGATGTTTGGGCAACTTGGTGCGGACCTTGTGTTAAACAATCTCCATACTTTGAGAAGTTGGCAGAGAAATACAAGAATCAGAATATTGAATTTCTGGCCATAAGTATTGATTCTAATAAAAAGGCTTGGGAAAAGTATTTGGAGAAACACCCTAAATCGACTAAGCAATTGATCACAAACAGGACGGTATTTGCAGCTTATCTAATACATGGAATCCCGCGTTTTATGGTGTTTGACAGCAAAGGTTTAATTGTGGATGCTTTTGCGGCACGTCCATCTGATCCAAAACTTGAAAAGCTTATAAACTCTTGCTTGTAATTGTGCAAAAATAAAAATTTATAGCAATGCGTATATAAAAGCCATCCTTCGGGGTGGCTTTTTCTGTTTTGAATACAATAAGTTACTAATTGTCGTCAAATTACCGATTGACTGCCACTTATTTCGTTGTGAGATCCTTAAATTATCAATGAGAGGTTTCAAATACAAAATTGAAATATTCTTTTATCCGAATAAGTTCGACATTTAGGTGATGGGAGATACAATCCCCACAACTATAGAGTGTCATTTTTAAATTGGAGTCGCACTTTTGCTAATTGGAGACTTAGAAAATGTAATGGAGATATTACTTCACTCAATTGAATATGAAATTTAAGTAAGGGGAGGCCCCAAAAACGAAATTATTGGGTTCTTTTTTCAAATTGAGATAGAAAAATGAATCAAGGGATGGGTAATTCGTACGATTGGTGTCATTTATTTATTCAATTGAAATAGAAAAAGCCCGAAGTGAGGGGTAAACCTGCTTCGGGGTTAGTATTTATGGGCTGTCTCATTATCCCTTATAGTTCGACATGTATTTTTCTTTGCGATCATCATTTTTCCAAAATACATATTTACCATATTCTCGAACGGTACTAAGTCTGTCAGCTAGCAGTGTATAAGCTTTATCGCGCAAAATTTTGTTACTACTACTTTCGTCTTTTGAGCCATTGGAGGAGGCTAGTAATTCTGCCATACTGTGAGAAGTTGCTCTTGCAGTTTGTAATGTGGCAACATCGAAATTAATTTTAGCAAGTGGCTCAGGATTCTTTTCACCCAATACGGCTAGTTCTATTAAATCCTGAATCATATCTGCATGACTGCTACCTTCCTTTATTCTTGAAACTTTTGATTTTACGTCAGCCTCGTTGCGGTAGGCAAAACTAAAGTGATGAAGCATTTCATCTCTTAGCTTATAGGCAACTGGAGACTGTTCCAGCCATTCTTTCTGAGCTTCCTGGCGAGCACGATATTCACTCATCCACTGAGCTTGGCAGTACCTTAATGCTCCGGCTAAAGGAGTCAGTTCATCTAATAATGTACTATCAAGACCAGCATTAACAAGAACTTCCTTATCCTTGCTAGCTTCCTTGGCTAGAGTTTCTGCACTAGCCGTAATTTCATCGATAGGTTGGTTGGGTAATTTTACATCCGACAAAGGAAGTACTTCAATTTTTTCGTTCCATGTTTCAAAATCAGTTTGATAATTCATAGTCCTATAATATAAGTTGTATATTCGAGGTTCCCATCGGCCTCCTCTTCCAGTTACTCTCCAAAGTCTGCCGGTTGATGACCAGCCGATGGGTTATCCTCCATGTTCTGATCAGAATAAAAATAAATTGCCCAAGCAAAACATACCAAAGTTAAGTAAAATAAACACCATTTCTACTTACCTAAAGTGAAATTTTATGAAAAACTAAATGATTGAATTAGCGTGATAGTTAGACTTATGGGATATTGTTTGTGATTCTTGTTTTAAGTTTTATTTAGCTTTCTCAATATATAAATTCCTTGTCTCAGCTTGTCAGGAACCAGGCCATGAAACGACTATTTGATTGAAAGGATCAAATCCCCTATGTTCATGGCCTATCAAAAATATGGCTAATAATTATATCTTCTGTTTGCTTTTATAATTGATATAGACATGGAAGTTTAATTCATTTTATGGCAGATTTTTCTTTTTGATAGAATTTAGCGAATTATTTCTGAGATAGGGCCTCAATTGTTAACCCCTTGTTAAAAGAACTGATGTGACGATAAATAATGGTTAAAATGGCTTCAGTTTTCACTCCTTTTTTCCAATTTTACATCAGTTAAAGGCTTAAACATGGGATAGATGAACAAAATTTCAGAAAAACTTTCACTTTTTTTTCAGACAATGAGTTGTCCTGTTTTTATCTAATCTAGATTATATCTGAAAGTATAAGTTTAAGTAAATTAAGCCTTTTATATAAATGAAAATTAACAAAACAATTGAGGTGATTGTTTAATTTGATGAACGCTATATTGTTGGTTTTAACTTTTTTTGACAAAAAAAAATGAGAACTGATTCACCCTTTTTGATAGAATAAGGGTCTTATGAGTGTAAGAAAACCAAAATCAAACCCAACAATCATTCTTGAATTAGGATGTAAAAATAAAAATCAGTGATAATTATATTATCACACACAACAACTAACAAAAATTAAGACCGATGAAATTGAATTTTAAGTTTGCTCTAGTTTTTATATTGAGTAGCATGTTTACTTTAAGTGCATTTAGTCAGATTGTTCAGCCTGCCAAATGGAAGGTTGAATTTTCTAAGAAGGATGTGAAAGTAGGGGAAACTCTTGAAGTATTAATAAAAGGAGATCTTGAGGAGACATGGCATGTGTATTCCAATGATTTTGATCCCGATTTAGGTCCTATTGTAGCGACTTTTAATTTTGAGAAAAATGACTCTTACGAGTTGGTAGGTAAAGTGATTCCAATTAATGCGCATAAGCACTACGATGAGGTTTGGGAAGGAGATGTAAGCTATTTTGAGAAGAAAGCTGAATTTCGCCAAAAAATTAAAGCGCTTAAAGCAAATTTAAAAGTATCAGGTTCATTCGAATATCAGGCCTGTACAGATGTCTCAGGGCAATGCGTAAATGGTGAAGAAGATTTTAATATATCAATAAACGCAAACGGAGCTTCCCTTGCTAAAGCGGAAACAGATGCAAAAACAGAAGCTAAGAAACCAGTTCCCGCAGAAAGCAAAAAAGACTCGAAAATAGGTCTTTGGGCTATTTTTATTTTTGCTTTTATTGGCGGTTTAGCTGCAATTTTCACGCCTTGTGTATTTCCAATGATTCCGATGACCGTGAGTTACTTTATGCACTCTGGTGGGGGAAATAAGGCTAAGGGAAGAATGAATGCTTTCTTTTATGGCTTCTCTATAATTGCAATTTATACTTTTATTGGAACGATTCTAGCCGTTGTAATGGGGCCAGACTTTGCTAACTTTCTAAGTACGCATTGGGTTCCAAACGTGCTTTTCTTTGTGATCTTTGTGATCTTTGCATTTTCATTCTTTGGAATGTTCGAAATTACGATGCCAAGCTGGATGGTTAATAAGTCTGTAGCAAATGAAGATAAAGGTGGTTTTATGGGTTCATTCTTTATGGCCTTTACCTTAGTGTTAGTCTCATTCTCATGTACAGGACCAATTGTAGGAGCTATTCTTGTTGAAGCGGCAGGTGGTGAAGTTTTGGAACCGATTATTGGTATGTTCGGATTCTCATTAGCATTTGCACTTCCGTTTACATTATTTGCAATTTTCCCAGGTTGGTTAAGCAATATGCCTAAGTCAGGTGGTTGGTTGAATTCAGTTAAGGTCGTGTTAGGTTTCTTAGAATTAGCTTTAGGTTTAAAATTCTTAAGTATTGCAGATCAGACTTACCATTGGGGAATCTTAGATAGAGAGATTTACTTGGCTATTTGGATCGTAATATTCACATTGTTGGGATTCTATTTATTAGGGAAACTAATGTTCTCGCACGATAGTCCGGTTAAGCATGTAAGTGTACCTCGTTTAATGTTGTCCATTGTTTCTTTCTCTTTCGTAGTGTACATGATTCCTGGTTTATTCGGAGCGCCACTTAAAGCTTTATCAGGATATATTCCTCCAAAAGCCAGTTTAGATTTCGATATTCAATCTTTAGTGAGAGAGAATGCTGGTTCAGGTGCAGCTCAACAAACTAAGATTAAAGCAAAATATAGCGATTTTCTTCACTTGCCTCATGGTCTACAAGGTTACTTCGATATGGATGAAGCCAAAGCAGCAGCTAAGGCACAGAATAAACCATTATTTATCGACTTTACCGGTCACGGGTGTGTAAACTGCCGTGAGATGGAATCTAACGTATGGTCTCACCCTGAGGTGTTGAGAAGATTAAAAGAAGATTATGTCATTGTTGCCATGTATGTTGATGATAAGAAGAAATTACCAAAAGAGGAATGGATTGTTTCTAACTACGATGGTAAGACGAAAAAGACCTTAGGTAAGATAAATGCAAACTATCAAATCGAGCATTACAATGTTAATGCACAACCTTATTATGTGCTTTTAGATAATGAAGGTAAAGCTTTACATACACCAAAAGCTTATGATCTAAACGTAGATAACTTTATCAAGTTTCTTGATGAAGGAGTAAAGAATTTTAAGAACGGGACTAGTGTTGCACTCTAGTTTTTAAATGTAAATAGGCAATGTATCTGTAGCGTATTTGTTCTTAGATATTTGCAAATAGTTTTTTAAATTATTTTTTTAGTTAGTCGGTAGAGGGGCAGGATCTGTATAGATTTGTTTGGTGTTTAAAACACAAGCTTTTTTAAAATCATCTTTGGTCGGAATGGATTTTAGAAAAATTGAAAACGAATTCTTGGATGCTGCCCTTTCTTTAAAAAAAATGTAAAACTAGAAGTATTTCATAGACAATGGAAACCAGTTAAACATACGATATGTTTTTCTCTTAAATCAAATTCAGTTGAATCGCTAAGCTTATTGTTTACACCACTTTAAAATAAGTTGTAGCGAATAAACAGGCTGAATTAAATATTTTAAATATGACTTCTAAATTTAAATTTTCTCTCCTACTGTGCTTTAGCATTTTAGGCCTGAGCTCTTTTGCTCAGTTTACTACAGAAATTCCTCTTAATAAGGATGTGAAAACAGGTAAGCTGAAGAATGGCATGACTTATTATATCATGCATAACGAGGAACCTAAAGATAGAGCAAGTTTCTTCTTTGTTCAGAATGTGGGTGCCATCCTTGAGGAAGATGCTCAGAATGGTTTGGCTCATTTTCTAGAGCATATGGCTTTTAATGGACTAAAGAACTTTCCTGGTAAAAACATGATAGATTACCTTGAGAAGAATGGTATTCTATTCGGTCGTGATATTAATGCTTATACGGCTCAGGATGAAACGGTTTATAATGCCAGTAATATTCCTGTAAGCAATGAAGGTTTAATCGACTCAACCTTACTTGTATTGCACGATTGGTCGGGAGGTTTATTGCTAGAAGGAGAGGAGATTGAATCTGAGAGAGGAGTCATTCATGAAGAGTGGCGTACACGAAGAAATGTTCGTAAGCGTCTGAATGATCAAGTTTCAGACGTAATGTACAACAAGTCGATGTATGCCAAACGTGATGTTATCGGTTCACTAGATGTTATCGATAATTTTGAACATGCTGCACTACGCGATTATTACGAGAAATGGTATCGTCCAGATTTACAGGCTGTAGTCATAGTAGGAGATATTGATGTTGAGAAGATGGAAACGAAAGTAAAGGCTTTGTTTTCAAAAATTCCAATGCCAAAAAATGCCGCTGAGCGTACGTATTGCAAGGTAGAAGATTCTAAAGAAATAGGCTATGTTGTTGCTAAAGATAAAGAAGCTAAGAGCTTAAATATGATGTGGCTATTTCGTCGTGATTTAGTTGCAGTTAAAACCGAAGCAACAGAAAGAAATGCGATGATTAAGGGAATGTTCCAACAGATGCTTGCATCTCGTATTTCTGAAAAAACGAAGAAACTGGAATGTTCTGCTATGGGTATGGCTTTTGGTGGATATAATATGGCCAGAACTAAAGGAGCAGATTATATCTATGTTGCACCTAAAACAGGAAAAGAGCTTGAAGCTTTTGCAGAAGTTCTTACAGAATTAGAACGTGTTAAACGTCATGGTTTTACTCAATCGGAATTGGATCGAGTGAAAATTCAAACCCAAAGATCATATGAGTCTTATTATGCCAACCGTGCTAAAATAGATAACGATTCATGGGCAAAACAATTGGGTGATTTATATCTGAAAGCAAAATCATTCCCTTCAATTGAGTGGGAGATGGCTTTTGCTGCTAAAACAATTCCTTCAATTAGTCTCGAAGACGTGAATGGTATGGTGAATTATTATTCAAATGAGAATAATTCAGCATTAATCTTAAAAGGCCCTGAAAATACGACACAATATTACCCGACTAAAGAAGAGTTGTTGGCTATTGCCGCCAAAGTAAAATCTTCTGATGTTGAAGCCTATAAAGATGAGGCTGGTGATCAGCCTCTTGTAAGTGAAAAGTTAGCACCTGCAAAGATTACAGAATCATTTGAGATAGAAGGTGTTGATGCTAAGGGATATATACTTGCAAATGGGGCAAGAGTTGTTGTTCTTCCAACGGACTACAGCAAGGATAATATTTCAATGTCATCATTCAGTTTTGGAGGTACCTCATTACTTTCTGAGAAGGATTTAGCTTCAGCAGATATGGCTACTAGTATTGTTCAGATGTCAGGTGTTGGAGCGTTTGATGCCACTCAGTTAAAGAAAAAATTAACAGGTAAAATAGCAGGTGTGAGCGCGAATCTTGGTGAGTTAACCGAAGGTTTTTCAGGGTCAGCTTCACCAAAAGATTTTGAAACATTGATGCAACTGCTTTATTTAAACTTTGAATCACCACGTTTCGAAGAAGCGCCCTTTAATGCTCAGATGGCTCGTATAAATAACTATCTGGCAAATATTGGTGTCGACAATAAGAAAGCATTACAAGACACCATTACTTTGGTAAGTACGAACTATTCTTCTCGTACTTTATTATTCGGACAAGAGTTTGTCGATCAGATTAATTTCAATCGAGCCTGTGAAATCTATAAAGAACGTTTTTCCGATGCGAGTGATTTTACTTTCATCTTTGTAGGTAATATCAACGAAGAGGTACACTTGCCAATGATCCAAAAGTATGTTG
>Ga0209379_10000279_pt1 | contig 48941 bp, 34 predicted proteins | sample tdDd001_FD_187124 | JGI IMG/M metagenome (GOLD analysis project Ga0209379, IMG submission 187124) | Marine sediment microbial communities from the Atlantic coast under amendment with organic carbon and nitrate - tdDd00.1 (SPAdes)... | ecosystem: Environmental > Aquatic > Marine > Coastal >... | reverse complement strand
CCGCAGGGGTTGCCGCCTTTACTAATGACTTCGAACTGGCCGGTAACGAACACACCATTACCGTGGTGGCTTCCGATGGCGAACTGGAAACGTCAGTCGAGGTAGATTTAACCGAGCTGGATGTTAACGAGGCCCCTGAGTTTAATGAGCCAGAAGGCGGCTATGAGTTCAGCTACAACGAGAACTCTACAGAAGATTACGTGATTGGTACCGTGACCGCGACCGATGAAGATGCGGGCGATGTGGTGACCTACAGCATCAGTGAAAACATTCAGTTTGAAGGCGAAGATCTGTTTGCAATCGATAGTGAATCCGGTGAGATTTCACTCACCGCCGCAGGGGTTGCCGCCTTTACCAACGATTTCGAGCTGGGTGCCAACCTCCACACCATTACCGTGGTGGCGTCGGATGGCGAGTTAGAAACAGAAGTTGAAGTGGACTTGATCGAGCTTGACGTTAATGAAGCGCCAGAGTTTGATGAGCCGGAAGGCGGCTATGAGTTCAGCTACAACGAGAATTCGACTGAAGATTATGTAATTGGCACGGTCACCGCGACCGATGAAGATGAAGGCGATGTCGTCACCTACAGCATCAGTGAAAACATTCAGTTTGAAGGTGCGGATCTGTTTGAAATTAATAGCGAAAACGGACAGATCTCACTGACCGCCGCAGGGGTGCTGGCGTTCACCAACAATTTCGAACTCCTTTCCAATGAGCACACCATTACGGTGATGGCGTCCGATGGCGAGTTAAACACCGAAGTGCTTGTTGATCTGAGCGAACTGGATGTCAATGAACTACCTGTCACCGAAGACTTCAATGTTGATGCGGGGGATGCGATCTTCGTGCCTATCGTCTTTGATTCCGATGATGAGTCACTCGATCATATCTCTGATGAGGACGACGACTTCAATGGAATTGAACTGAACGTGATGATCACGTCTCTACCTCAATACGGTACTTTACTCTACACCGATGACTTTGGTGAAACGCGTGTGATCACGGAAGCTGATTTGCATGTACTTGGAGAGGATATCGATCCGGCTAAACTGTTTGATCCAGATAACTTTACCTATGTACCAGGCTTGGGTGACCCGTTTGAACTGGGTTTCAGTGGTGATCCTGATGACATAGTACTTGATGAAGATGGTTTCTATAACTGGGGTGAGTGGGTCAGTGATACCGAGCGTCTTATCACTCTGGATAATGGTAACACTATTGGTATCTCGATCGTGGACAATAACGATAAGCCGTTGAAACAGTACACTGGTGGCCCGGCACATGTAGGTTGGGGGATCGGTGATATCGATGGTAACGGTATGAACAAAGAAGAGACGTTGATTGTCGATCTTAGTGATAACCCACTAGATGTGGTGACATTTGGCTTAGATGGTATGGGTGGATCGTTTATAGCAAATAGTTCAGTCTATGTAGAAGTGACTTATACCTTTGCTGACGGAACGACCCATGTCGAGCAATATCAGAAAGATGAAGGGGACGTCGGTAACGAGCAAATTCTTTACGAATTCAGTTACTCGTCACCTGACAATCCAATCGTACAGATGGAAATGAGCTCTACGGGTGGTAACTGGGAGCTTCGCTACCTATCAGGTACTCAGGACATTACCGAAGACGTGACCTTTGACTATGTCGCTGTTGACTCTGAGCTTGCAGTCAGTAACGAGTCTACCGTCACTATTGATGTTTCAGACTCGCCTGAGTATGAAGTGTTGTCGGCAGCGGAAGGCGATGAACTTGATGCTGACTTAGGTAATCAGGTGATGCTAGGTGATGAGACCGATAACATGTTTACCTGGCTCGATAGTACGTTAGACAACGGCACTGATGTAGTCGATAACTTTGAGTTGGGTAGCGACCTAATCGATCTTCGTGGCATTCTTGAAGAGGATGACAATGTTCTGGTTGGTGATCTTATTGATTCGATCAGCGCAGAAGTCGATGGGGATGACATTGTCATGACTGTTACCGATGATGGTCGAGAGCAAACCATAGTGCTGGAAGGCGTTACTGCCGCCTTTGAAGAAGCGGGGTTAGTAGAAAATAACGCCATCACCAATGAGCTAGAAATGTTAACTCAGGTGCTGAAAACCGACGCAGCGTAACAAGTGAAAAAGGCCAACCAAACGGTTGGCCTTTTTGATAATCAGCTCATTGTTTTTAAACTGCTGGTTAAAAAATATTGCCAGATGATTTCAAATTATGTTAATTTTCGCCGCAATCTCGGAGATGAGTCGTAATTTAGATATTCTGGGGGAGACGCGTGATGGCATTCGGGCTGAGTGAGCATCACGTAGGGTAGGTATCGACAAGTCCTTTTGTCGATAGACGGGATACTAATGTCGCTAGCGGCATGTGAATGGGAAACCCAACATTGAATTCACTTAATAAACACACATTAATCAGCTTAGTTCTTCCTCAATGCCCTGTTTTACAAGACAGTTGCATTACTGAACCTTGATCTAATCACTTTCATATAATCCATCCATCGTGATGGGTCGATTTGTCGTACGCGTTATTCAACCAATTCGCGGAACGGCTTGCTGTACCCTCAATTCAGATACTGAGCCTGTTGAGGGATAAATACATTTCAAGGGATTAGATCATGAGCACAGCCTTTGAAGTCGATAACTCAGTGGTAAACACAGATATCGCAACCCCTTTTTCTACTCAAATTCCTCAAGTGGAAGGTACCTACGATCTGACACCAGATCAGGTCTTACTTGATCAAGAGCAGCACGAGTCAGCAGTGCGTTCTTACCCGCGTCGCTTACCTATCGCGATTAAACAAGCATATGGTGCGCTTGTTGAAGATACCCGCGGACAGTTATTCCTCGACTGTCTGGCAGGAGCGGGCACACTGGCACTGGGTTACAACCACCCGGAAATCAATCAGGCACTGAAAAGCCAGCTTGATAGTGGATTGCCTTACCAGACGCTGGATATTGCAACGGAAGCAAAAACCAATTTCATTAAGAGTGTTAAGCACTTCCTTCCTCAGCAGTTAGCAGATAATTGCGTGATTCAGTTCTGTGGTCCTTCGGGTGCCGATGCAGTAGAAGCGGCGATTAAGCTCGCCAAGCAGACAACGGGTCGCAACACCATGTTTGCCTTCCGCGGTGCTTACCACGGCATGACCAACGGCACTATGGGTATGATGGGTAACCTTGGTACTAAGGCGCGTCGCAGCGGCCTGATGTCCGAGGTACACTTTATGCCGTTCCCATACAGCCTGCGTTGCCCGTTCGGTCTGGGTGGTGACGAAGGTGCAAAAGCGGGTATTCGTTACATTGAACGTCTGCTTAACGATGATGAAGCAGGCATTATGAAGCCAGCAGCCATCGTTGTTGAGCCTGTTCAGGGTGAAGGCGGTGTTATCCCTGTTCCTGCGTTCTGGCTACGCGAATTACGTCGACTATGTGATGAGCATGAGATCCTGCTTATCCTTGATGAGATTCAGTGCGGTGTAGGTAAAACAGGTTACAACTTTGCCTTTGAAGAAGCAGGCATTGTTCCCGACGTGTTATGTCTGTCTAAAGCCATCGGCGGCGGTATGCCAATGTCACTGCTGGTCATTAACAAGCAGCATGACACCTGGAAGCCAGGCGAGCACACCGGAACCTTCCGTGGCAACCAGCTAGCGATGGTCTCTGGCGCTAAAGCATTGGAAATTATTGAACGCGATAATCTGGTTGAACACGCTAATATTGCAGGCCAATACCTTCGTCATGGGCTGGAAGCGATTCAAAAACGCGTTGACTGTATTGCTGAAGTTCGCGGTAAAGGCTTGATGCTTGGCGTTGAGATCCGCAAGCCGGGCTCTGAGCTAAACAAATTTGGTGAGCCAGTTTCTGATGGCGAACTGACGTTGAAAATCCAGCGTGCTGCTTTAGAGCGTGGCCTGATGGTTGAAAAGGGTGGCCGTGATGGTTCTGTAATTCGCTTCCTTCCTCCGCTCATCATTTCGTTCGAACAAATTGATTTTGCCCTGCGCGTCATTGAGCAAGCGATTCTGACTGCGGGTGGCAATCTTGTTACTCCACAACAGGCAAACGAGAGCTGGAAACAGCACTTTATTCAGACTGGGGAAGCGGGCAGTGTCGAATTCGCTAAGGTGATGAACCACACTACAGCAGCGATGAAAGCGGTATTTGAGCAAGTCAATGCACCGTATTCAGGTTTAGAACCTAAGCAACTGGAACAAGCAATCAATGCGGTTGACCTCGATAACCGTAATGCAAATCTGGTAGACGTGATTGGTGAAACAGCTGACTTAGTGGCTAAGAACTCAATCATAGTTCAGCACCCAGACTGTATCGCCCACCTTCATACGCCACCATTGATGCCTTCAGTCGTTGCGGAAGCAATGATTGCGGCGCTTAACCAATCAATGGACTCCTGGGATCAAGCGTCTGCAGCGACTTATGTAGAGCAAAAAGTTGTGGACTGGATGTGCAGTAAATACGAACTCGGTGATAACGCTGATGGTGTATTTACCAGTGGCGGTACCCAAAGTAACCTGATGGGCTTACTACTGGCTCGTGACTGGGTTGCCGACCGACTCAACTCACACTCAGTGCAGAAACAGGGGCTCCCTGAGTACGCGGCTAAGCTGCGCATCCTGTGTTCGAAGAACTCGCATTTCACAGTACAAAAATCAGCTTCCCTGCTTGGTTTAGGCGAGTCGTCAGTGTGTTGTGTTGACGCTAATGCTAACGGCACGATGAAAGTTGATGCTCTCAAAGCTGAAATCGAAGCATTGCAGGATCAGGATTTAATTCCATTTGCGGTGGTTGGTACTGCGGGCACGACAGACCATGGTGCGATCGATGATCTGGCAGCTATCGCCGATCTAGCAGAGCAAAACCAACTTTGGTTCCACGTCGACAGTGCCTATGGTGGCGCGCTGATCTTGAGCAGTCACAAACACCGTTTGGCAGGTATCGAACGTGCCGATTCGGTTAGCGTCGATTTCCACAAGCTGTTCTATCAAACAATCAGTTGTGGCGCTGTGCTACTTAAAGACAAAGCGAACTTCAGATTCCTGCTTCATCATGCTGATTACCTCAATCGTGAACATGACGAGTTGCCGAATCTGGTTGATAAGTCGATTGCGACAACAAAACGATTCGATGCATTGAAAGTGTTTATGACCATGCAAAGTGTCGGCCCGGATACTCTCGGAGAAATGTATGACCATGTCATCGAGCAAACCCTAACCGTCGCAGAACTGATCGAAGCGCATCAGGGTTTCGAACTGTTAGCGCAGCCTTCGCTTTCTACTGTGCTGTTCCGTGCAGTTGACGCTAATGCAACAGATCTGGATGAACTTAACAAAGCATTGCGATTAGAAGCTCTGGTTCGTGGTGTTGCGGTACTGGGTGAAACCGTAGTCGATGGCAAATCGGCACTGAAATTTACCATTTTAAATCCTTGCTTGAAGATCTCTGACTTCGAATCTTTACTAAACAAAATCAATACACTGGCGATTGAGCTAGCAAAATAAAAGGTTATAAATACTATGGCTATTCTACAAATTGGTGCAGGTGGTGTTGGATGGGTTATTGCACACAAAGCAGCACAAAACAACGATGTACTGGGTGATATTACTATCGCATCACGCACAGTTGGCAAATGTGAAAAAATCATTGAGTCGATTAAAAATAAGAACAACCTAAAAGATCCTTCTAAGAAGCTAGAGTCTCGCGCAGTTAATGCTGATGATGTTGACGCACTAGTGGCACTGATTAAAGAAGTTCAACCTGAGCTAGTTATCAACGCGGGTCCTCCTTGGGTAAACATGAGCATCATGGAAGCTTGTTACCAGGCAAAAGTGAACTACCTTGATACTTCGGTTGCCGTTGACTTGTGCTCTGAAGGCCAACAGGTACCACAAGCGTACGACTGGCAGTGGGGTTACCGTGAGAAATTTGCCGAGGCAGGTATCACAGGTATTCTTGGCGCTGGTTTCGATCCAGGTGTGGTTTCTGTCTTTGCTGCTTATGCAGTTAAGCACCTGTTCGATGAAATCGACACCATCGATGTAATGGACGTAAATGCGGGTGATCACGGTAAGAAGTTCGCGACTAACTTTGACCCAGAAACCAACATGCTTGAAATTCAAGGTGACTCTTTCTACTGGGAAAATGAAGAGTGGAAGCAAGTTCCTTGTCACTCACGTATGCTTGAGTTCGATTTCCCACTAGTCGGCAAGCATAAAGTTTACTCAATGGCGCACGATGAAGTTCGCTCTATGCAGGAGTTCATTCCAGCTAAGCGCATTGAATTCTGGATGGGTTTCGGTGATAAATACCTTAACTACTTCAACTGTATGCGTGACATTGGTCTGCTGAGCCCAGATCCACTAACGCTGCACGATGGCACTGTTGTTCAGCCTCTACACGTACTAAAAGCACTACTGCCAGACCCAACTTCGCTGGCACCGGGCTATACAGGTAAAACTTGTATCGGTACTTGGGTACAGGGTAAGAAAGATGGTAAAGAGCGTAGCGTATTTATCTACAACAACGCTGACCACGAAGTGGCTTACGAAGATGTAGAACATCAGGCAATTTCGTACACTACTGGTGTTCCTGCGATCACAGCGGCGCTGCAGTTCTTCCGTGGCAAATGGGCAGACAAAGGCGTGTTCAACATGGAACAGCTAGACCCGGACCCGTTCCTGGAAACGATGCCTGAAATCGGTCTGGACTGGCACGTTCAGGAGCTGGAAGTAGGTCAGCCTGTTATCCACAAACTGAAGTAATCGGTCTGCACTGCTGACGGATGATATTTAAGCCGATGCTCTGCATCGGCTTTGTTCGATTTTAGAGTGAAGATACTCAAGGTATTAAAATGCAACATAACGAACTTAAAACCCCTTACTTCATGATCGATGAAGATAAGTTGGTTGAGAACCTCGAAAAAGCGAAGCTGCTTAAAGAGATTTCTGGCGTCAAACTGGTGTTGGCCCTGAAATGTTTCTCAACCTGGGGGGTATTTGACATCATTAAGCCTTACCTCGATGGAACAACCAGTTCTGGTCCATTTGAGGTCAAGCTTGGCTACGAAACATTTGGTGGTGAGACTCACGCTTATAGCGTTGGTTACAGTGAGGATGATGTCCGTGAAGTTGCCGACATCTGCGACAAAATGATCTTTAACTCGCAGAGTCAGTTAGCCGCTTATCGTCATATTGTTGAAGGTAAAGCATCACTGGGTCTGCGTCTGAACCCGGGTGTCAGTTACGCAGGACAAGATCTGGCCAACCCTGCTCGCCAGTTCTCCCGACTGGGCGTTCAGGCTGATCACATTAAGCCACAAGTATTTGAAGACATTGATGGCGTGATGTTCCATATGAACTGTGAAAACAAAGATGTCGATGCGTTTATTGCACTGCTTGACTCTATCTCTGAACAGTTCGGTCAATATCTGGATAAACTTGATTGGGTAAGTATGGGCGGTGGCGTCTTCTTTACCTGGCCGGGTTACGATATTGAAAAGCTGGGGCTGGCACTGAAAGCATTTTCTGAAAAGCATGGCGTGCAGATGTATCTGGAGCCGGGTGAAGCAATTATCACTAAAACAACCGACTTGGTTGTGACTGTGGTTGATATTGTCGAGAACGTAAAGAAAACGGCTATCGTTGATTCAGCGACGGAAGCGCATCGTTTAGATACTTTGATCTATGATGAGCCGGCTTCGATTCTTGAAGCATCAGAAAAGGGTGAGCACCAATATGTGATTGGCTCCTGTTCGTGTCTGGCAGGAGATCAGTTCTGCGAGGCGAACTTTGACCAGCCACTAGAGATTGGTCAGCGTCTGCACATTTTGGATAGTGCGGGTTACACCATGGTGAAACTCAACTGGTTTAATGGCTTACGTATGCCGTCTGTCTATTGCCAGCGTTCAGATGGTGCGATTGACAAGCTCAACGAGTTTGATTATTCAGACTTTAAACGTTCATTGTCGCAATGGTCTGTGAGCTAAGGCATTAAGCCTGGTACTCAATAGAATAAGAGAGCGCATAGTGCGCTCTCTTTTTTTGCTTTAACTTTCAACTAATACCCGAGTATCTTCACTGAGTGATTCAAGCTCATTGGCGACATCATTGATATCTAACTCTTGCGGAAGTCTAATCGCCATATTGGCTGTGAACAGGCTTGAACTGACACCACCACCACCTGCAATAAATACGCGCTGGCAATCCATATCTAAGATATTGATCCCTTGTCCATCAAGGACGTGAGTGATCTCGTTTACAATCCCGGCTCGGTCGTTCGAATCGAGTCTTAACTGATAGATAGTATCGACGTGATGAGTGGCTTGATCGGAATCGGTGATCTGCACCAATAAGTCTGGGTGCGCAGTAAAGGCCTCTTTGACGACTTCGGCATTATCAGTAGGCAGCTCAACTTTTATAACCGCAGCGACTTGGTCTTCAATGAAATTAACTTTACTTATTAGCCATTTACCACCATTTTCATGAGTGATAGCCGCTAATTGCTTAATTGTGGCAGGGGTAGCCTTGCCGACAAAGTTAACGATAAATGTGCTGTTCATAGTGGGCCTCCTAGCGTTCAATCAGGCGTGAATCATCAATCCATAACCATAGGAGGATGACTGCCTAAATTCAGTGTAGGATTGTGGCAGAGGTTAGGTTTGACTTGGGTCAACTTTTAAACCTAATCTATTGTTGGCATTACTAATATCACGTCGCGAGCACAAAAAAAGCGACGTATCGACGTCGCTTTTTCATCGCTATGAGAGCAGAGTTAGAAGCTGATCTTCATTTCCACGCCATAGAAGACGTTATCGTAGCTAGCGCCAGCGTCCATTGCGAACTGAGCAGCGTCCTGGTTACCGAACCAAGGTTTACTGCTGTACTGGAATTCTGCGCTTCCGCCCCAGGCATCACTCACCCAGCCATGAATATGGCCAACAGGGTTGAGGAAGAATAGGGTAACGTCACCCATGGTTTCGGAGCCCATTACTTCACCGCCAGAAGCCACGATATCTTGCTCTGCTTCAAACATCATTTCACCGACTACCGCACCAAAGAACGGTGTAATGAAGATGTCCTGCCATGAAGGGATTTCAGCAAAGGCTTCAACACCATATTCCCAGAAGAAGGTCGACATAGTTGCTGAGTATAGGAAAGACTCAAATTCGTTAAAACCAGCATGACGCGCAGCCGTGTAGTAAACACCACCAAAGTAAGGGTGCATGATGTAGTTTAAGAAGTGCTCATCGCGATCCCATACCGGGCCGGCAGTCACGTTGTCTTTCCATTTGCTGCCTAGACCACTTAAGTCACGATCTTCTTCATCCCACTTTGTGATAGATTCAGGAAGAAGCGTCATCAGACCAACAGTTGCAACACTTAAGCCTAAGATTGTGTACGTCTGGCCTTTTAGGTAGTCCCAATCTTTTTCACTCGAAACGGAGAGATATTTCGGTAAGCCCGGATCTTCGAGTTTGAGATCGTTTTCGGTCAAACTCAATGAATATGGGTCTTTGTCTTGAAACTGATAGGAGTGGTTGAAAAACGTGTCGGTCTCAGCTTGATCTACTGTGTACGAAAACTCAATATGTTGATTCGAATCATAAACATTAGCGTTGGCGCAAGCAGACGCTGACAACATTAAAGCAGTAATGCTTTTTTTGAACACGGAAAACTCCATCGTTTTTATTTTAATGATCAGACTCACAATTATCTAATAAAGTTAGAGGAATAGAAACCTGTAATTGTCCTAAATATGCAATTGGTTCTTTTTTAGGGCTATGAGAATAGTAATATTAAGTTAAACTCACGGGTGTGAGATGTTTCCCACAAAGGATAAACAATGTTAAAAATCGCAATGCTAAGCACTGGGGAAGAGGTTCTACACGGAGATATCGTTGACTCCAATGCTGCGTGGTTGTCACGTCGATTTTTTGAAAATGGCTACAGCTTAACCAAACGTTCTACCGTTGGTGATGAAATGTCTGCGTTAGTTGAAGAGCTTATGATGCTCAGTTTCAATAGCGATGTGGTCATTGTTAATGGTGGTTTGGGACCAACGAGCGATGATTTAAGTGCTCAGGCTGTCGCGGAAGCTGCCGAAACTGAACTGGTCCTTTTCCCTGAGTGGTTAGAAAAGCTGGAACGTTTTTTTGCCGCACGAGGAGTGCCAATGCCTGAGAGCAACCGCAAGCAAGCGATGTTGCCAAAAGGTGCGATGTTACTCGATAACCCAATTGGAACTGCCTGCGGTTTTAAAGTCTCCTTCAACAACTGTGATTTCTACTTCACGCCAGGTGTACCTAGTGAATTTAAGTTGATGGTGGATCAGCAAATTCTGCCGGATATGAAGCGAGTTCATACAGAGGTGGTTGGTCAGGAGTGCAGTAAGCTCTATACATTTGGTACTTCAGAATCTGCGTTATCGGATAAGCTCGACAAAGTGCAGCTGCCACCGGGCTACATGCTAGGGTATCGTTCATACCTGCCTTATATCGAAGTAAAATTGTTCGGACCAAAGAACGATCTCGACAACCGGGTTAAACTGCTGCAAATCATTTTCAACCTGATTGAAAGCAATGTGGTCAGTATTGATGAACCGATGCAGGATCACGTTGCTTATCTTATCCAGGAGAAGAAGTTCTCGATTTCGACAGCAGAACAATCGACCTTTGGTGCCTTATCTCAATGGCTACAGGCTAATCCACATGCTGCACAGTTTTGCGGGCATGGCTGGGTGCTTGGTGAACGAGTTGTGGTCGGCGAGGGGAATGATGATCCGCTCGCTGCGGCATTTGCACTTGCTGCAGCCACACGAGATAAGTGTTCGACAGAGATTGCCATTGTGACTGGAAAAGTGAGTGACAAGACATTTTCAGTAGCTCTGGCTGCACCAGAGGGGGAGTGGGGACAAACCTTAACTCTCAATCGCACTTATAGTCGCGAAGAGCAGACTTTAGTCATAACGACACTTGCCGCAGATATGTTGCGCCGTTACCTCAGTGCTAAGCCGATGTTTGTTTCCTATAGCTCTTTGACCAGAGAGAAGGAAATGTTCGTGCCTAGAAGCGTCCTCGAAGCATAGTTATTCAACTAGAAGACTGAGTCAGTTTTGTCAAATTGGCTCAGTCTGCTGTTCTGTAATAAGTGAATGAATATGTTTCTTATTACTCATTCTGTCTCATATTAATTTCTTATGCAAAAATCATATAATGCTTAAAGCGATGATTTTCAATAGAACAGAATATTGTCTTACTTTTGCAACGTGCAATCTTCACAATAACCTTTAAACTGACTATTCGATCTGCAAACAGTTCATGGAGGTTCGCATGTTTGGTCAATCAAAAATCATTGTATGGTATCAGGTTGCAAGCCAAAAAGTCCTTTTGGGTGAGGCGGTTAGGGATGACCATCAAGATATGATCTCATTATGGCTGCAAGCTCCTAAAGAGAAGCGTGGCGAAAACTGTCTCGGTTACCATCTATCGCTGTTTGATGACGACGGCAGGGAGATTGCGGATAAGTCAGTATCAATGCTGACGGCGGATGAGTTCTTATCACGGGCTTAGAACTTTAACTAGATACTTGGTTAACCTTGGTACTCATACGATTGTTGTAGTGAATATCTATTCATTAGTGTGCAAGGTAAACCTTAAGGTCTAGATTGTTGAATTCGACTCTTTTCATCTATTAACTTGATTTTGTGACTGACGGCGCGAGTTTGAAATGTAATGGATTACTTTTCCTTAAACACTGTGATCAGCGCTAATTCCTACGACTAAATCCACCTTTCTTACTACTAATGGATGAGAAGAGTCGCCTTGTAACAAAAGGTTAATCCGTTAAGCTGAAGATTAAGTCAATTAACAGGAGAGACTTGGTTATGTACAAAGTCTTGATTGCCGACGACCATCCGCTTTTCAGAGATGCGATCGTTCATATTTTAGCAAGTCAGTTCCCCAATAGTACGACTTATGAAACGGAAGATATCGCCTCTACGATAGAGTTTGCCAAGGATAACGATGAAATCGATCTGATTATGCTCGATCTCAATATGCCAGGGATGACAGGCTTGAATGGGCTACTCGATCTTATTAATGAATGTCCGACAACACCCGTAGTGGTTGTATCCGCAGAGAATAAGAAGCAAGTCATTCTTCAGACTATCGCCTATGGTGCGGTAGGCTTTATTGCCAAGTCCTCTTCAAAAGAAGCCATCGCCGAAGCAATAGAAAACGTGCTCGAAGGTAACATCTACTTGCCAGCTGACATTATTCGTACTCAAGCAACGACTGCCTCTGTCAAACAAGAGTCGCCGTTAACTCCCGAGATGCTGTCATCGCTAACACGCCGACAGTTAATGGTCCTGAAATGTATGACCAAAGGTGAGGCCAACAAGCAGATTGCCTATAACCTCAATGTTTCTGAGACTACGGTTAAATCTCACGTATCTTCTATTCTCAAGAAGCTTGGTGTCACTAACCGTGTTCAGGCCGTTCTTGGTTGTAGTGATATCGACTTTAATCAATACCTCAAGCGATAATCACTACTTGAGTAAGTAGTGTATCGATGTTTTCAGCTTCATTGGTTTGACGGGTTTATGAAGTAACAGGATACCGTCATCTTTGACCTGATTCTTTAGCTCATCACTATAGTTGGCGGTAATCATCAGGGTAGGCAGTGGGTTAGCTCTGTCTACGCTAATCGTTTTTGCTACATCCAGCCCGTTTATACCATCATCCAAGTGGTAATCCACAATCAGCAGATCAACCTTATCCGTCGCAGTGTCAACCTTTGAACGCAGCTGTTCAATGCTGGTGGCGGTGGTGAGGTTATAGCCCCAATTGGTTAACAGCTGATCCATGGCGTCACAGATGCTTACGTCATTATCAATCAGCCAGACATCACGACCGACGAGATTGGTGTTGGCAAGCACGCGTTCGAGGTGGTCTGTCTGGGCAGGCACACTGCACATGTGGCCAAGTGGGACATCTACCGAGAATACTGAGCCTTTGTCTTTGGTCGAGCGGACGTGAATAGGATGCTCCAACACCTTGGATAGCTTATCGACAATCGAAAGCCCTAAGCCAAGCCCGTTGCCATAAGCCTTAGAGGAAGACTTAAGCCTCTTGAACTCTTCAAATATCACCGACAGTTGATTCTCAGCGATACCTGCGCCGTTATCCCACACCTGAATTGAAACCTTGTCTCCTTGCTTGCGACAGCCAATCAGGACTTTGCCATTGTCTGTATATCTGAAAGCGTTGGAAATGAAGTTGCGCAGAATACGCGCTAAGAGGACGCTGTCCGAGTAGACAACCCCTGCAAATGGCACATATCTGAGCTCAACATTGTACTGGCTGGCACTGTATCTATATTCGTTGATCAGGTTAGTCAATAGCTCCCCGAGGTTAAAGGCACTCTTATCTGCTTTGACAACGCCCGCATCGAGTTTGGATATATCCACCAGGGTACTGATCAAGTTCTCTAAGTCGTCGAGAGAGTTAGATATCGAATTGAGCAGAGACTGGTCTTTATTCTGCTTTAACTGCTCAGCGAGTGAACTGGTGAATAACTGCGCTGCATTGAGTGGCTGAAGAAGGTCATGGCTGACCGCTGCGAGGAACTTGGTTTTCGAGACATTAGCTTGCTCAGCTTCACTCTTAGCCGCAGTAAGATCCAACTGAGCCCGGCGACGCTCTTCCACTTCACCGTGGAGGATATCGTTGAGTCGTTGTAACTGAGAGGTGCGCTCTTCGACACGTAACTCGAGTTGGTCGTGCGCTTTTTGCAGCGCCAGAGCGTTTTTGCGACGGGTAGTTACATCACGTACCAGAACGAAAAAGCCGAGTACATTACCACTGTCATCCTTGTTTGGTACGTAGGACTTATGTAGGTAAGCGGTGGCGCCTAAATGGTTTATCTCTTCAACCTCAAAGTTAACACTTTCTCCCTGTAATGCCCTTGAGACATGGGGTTGCAGCAGACTAAAGTCAGCGTTGATACGGCTGGCTTCTAAATCGATACCATAGAGTTCGCCTTGTTCACGTCCATACCAGTCGACGTAAACCTTATTCGTAAACTGGAACTTAAGATCCGCACCAACGTAAGCAATCATCGCCGGGACGTTATCGGTAATGAGGCGCAAGCGACTTTCACTTTGTTTAAGCGACTCAGCATAGCGGTGCGAACTGGTGATATCGGTGAAAGTCTTAATCAATTTACCGTTACTAAGCCTGTGATCTTTTATCTCTATGACATCACCATTCGGTAACGTCTGAACATGGCTATCGCTGTTTCCGCTATAGAGAACTAAAGGCTTAAGATTGAGGTCAGTGGCATTGCTCAGTGTCGAAATGAAGGGTTTTCTACGCAGGCTCTGTGGAGAGAGCTGGCTGATTTCAAGAAAGCGCTGGTTCCAGACTTCTACCCGGCCATGCTGGCTGATTAACATCACTCCCTGAGAGAGGTTATCGACCAGATTTTGTAGTTGCTTAGACTTTTGTGCCATAGCATGTTCATAGCGTTCACTCTCGGCGTGTTTAAGGGCAGTAATGTCTTTATACAACATTACCCAGCCACCTTCCTGAGTGCGATGTTCATTGAGCTGGAACCAGCGATTGTCAGCCAGACGGTAAACCGAACTGCTGTCGCCATCTCCTGGATAAGCCTGAGAAATTATGCCGCGGGTTTTGGCTAATGCCTTAAAGTCATTGAGGTTAGTCCCTTCTTCACTGCGTAAGCCGACCTGTTCCCAGTAGCGGGAAAAGTGGCTGTTTTGCAGAATGATCCGACCATCACTATCGAGCAGAACAAACGCATCCGAAATGCTTTCGATGGCATCGATAAAGCGCTGTTTAAACAGGTTAGCCTGCTCATTTTCGGCTTTCAGAGCGCGCTTACTACGCTCTAGCTCAGCTAAAGTTTCGTTTAGCGTCTGAGTAGTCTCTTTGACTTGTTTAGCTAACTGGACCGAGTGCTCAAAAGTCGCATAAGGCTGATTGCTGGCACTGCCGCCATTTTCGATACGCTCAATCAACACCTGATTGATTTTCTTAAGCTTACGGTTCTCTTCTAACAGCCGTTTGTTCTCTTCGGCCAGTTGTTGATCACTCATAGACTTCTCCAGACAAGTAGACACCAGTGAAGGTCTGGTTGAGGTGCGTACCATTGATGTGTTCACCATAGGTGTTGAAGCCAAAGATGTTGTACTGGCGTTGCAATTGACCCATTGGTTCCAATTGTTGACGTTGTTCTATCTCCAGACGTCTGAGAAAGCAGTCACAGGCAAGAACGCACTCAGCTTTGTCGAGGCGCTGCTCAAGCGTTGATAACTTATCGGCCAAGGTATCAGTAATGCTGCCCATTTCGACCGCGCTAAGGACGATGCCGGTGTCGACGGCGCAATAGAAAGTCAGACTTAGATCATCATGATTCACTTTTTGAATTGAACGGGCGTAGTACTGACCTCCAACTTTAACGGCGAGAGGGTACAAAGAGAAAACTTCCGGATTCAGCTGAGAAACCTCTAAGCCGAGAATCCGTGCGTACTCTTGTGCTGCTGGTTCCGAATTGAGCTCTAGCACGGTTCTGGAGAGTGAGTCTGCTGAGGTGACCACGAGTTTCTCTTTAGATGATTCGATGTGATTAGAGTTGAACACTTCAAAGCGGCAGCGCGAGTGAACCATAATCACCACGGCCGCATTTTGGATGAAGGCTCCCTGGTGATAAACATGAGTATTAGCGAGATTAATATCGTCACCGGCTGAACCGCCAAAGTGAGGCAAGCCGCTGGCCGCCATATTGAGCACACTAAGTAGTTGTTCCTCTTTGGCCGACAAACCATCAATCAGGGTTAACAGAAAGGAGCGATGGGTTTGTTCTTCGTCAAAGTGACACATTTCTGTCAGTTGGTTGATTTTGCTCTGCGCGCTAATCAGATCAAATGAATCGAATTGGTCTATAACGGCTGAGTTGATAGAAAACAACTGTGGTGAAAACCAGATCGCAATAATCGAGTGCTGATGGTAACCGTCGCTGGTGACTTCTCCCGCGGTTGTACAGCCAGCGAGCTCTACATCGCTAAACTGGTGGTTAAGCGCTGATGCTAACTCGTTGAGAGGGTATGAGGCAGAACAGTAGAACAACACAAATCCATTGCGTGGCTTACCGAGCTGCTGAAATATCTCCTCACTGGCTTGTTTCGGCTCCAGTGACTTACTGACAGCATGTTTGGTTATTATATTAGTCATACTTATCCCTGTATGTGACTTGTACTGTTGATGATCTCGTTAGTTAAGCGGAAAAGAAAGTGCCTGATGCACGTTTCAGAAACTTGCTTTAGTAATTTCTCCAGGTGAACAGAATCTAACGGCTCATTTGAATCTTGCTCAACTTGAGCAAGCTGTGTCGGGGTTAAAGCCCCGAAACGAATAGGATGTTGATGGATTAGCTTGTTTTTTATTAGTGGTAAGGTTTGTTTGATAAAAACACTATCGTCAGCAATCCTTTGTAAGGCTTGAGTGATGTGTTGCTGGCGCTGATTAGGCTGGCAATCAAATACACTATAGAAATAGAGCTGTTTTGAATGTTCACAGTAGAGGCTTGAGATGACGTAACACTCGCCCTGAATACGTGGACGCAGGAAGTGAGCCGATGATTGAATCAAGTACTGCGATAACTGGGCAATGAGCCTATATTCTACTGGCACCGCGATGCGATAGAGCCAACAATGGTGGTCGACTGTCTGATGGTCACCTTGCTCGAGTTGCTCAATCAATGGGTGCAATAACTGCGGAAGCTCAGGTAACCTGCAGCTGGGGTGCTGGGTAATCAAGTGATCAATATCAGCCTCTGGAGAATGATGGGTACTGCTGGTCTCTATTAACAGTTTCGAACCATAGGCCAAAGTTCGCATCGAAGACGTTTTCTCGATCAGTTTTGCCACCACCCGAGCATTGATATCTTTCGATAAGTTCACCGTGACCAGATTTTGCCAGCGGTGTACCTTGCTATGCCAGGTCGGTACCTCTCTCAGTTGTGGAATAACACGACTCAATATCTGCTCATCAGTATTAGGTTTTCGGCCATCAAGCTTGCTACCAGCGTTGTGCAAGGTAGGTGCGATGTGAGCCAGCTGACTTACGTGAGGCGGTTGTGTTATCTGGCGAGAGAATGCCTGTGGTTCAACGCTGTTACTACTATGCAGCTTGCTGTAGTAGAAGTTCATTAGGTGCCCAATGGAACCGGGATGTTTATCAGACTCGACGCAATAGCCTTGTGCATAAGCGTTGCTAGTGTCGAGTGTGCGAATCAACTGAGCATGAAAGGTGTCGATTTGGTCATCTCTGGCAAGGATTCTTAACCCAAACTTCTCTTCTGAATTGCTCTCGTTGCTTATTGGCAGGAGTTGAACGCCATATTTAGTCGCCATTTTTCTCAACTCAGGCAGTTGTCGCTTTATATAGTGGAAAAACTCTATGTTTATCCACCAGCTAAACACCTTATCAGAACCCGCTATGATTTCGGCTATGCCCTCTGAGTTAGAACAAAGCTGAATCGCTTTCGTTGGTTTGAACTGAGATGACCTGGCACCATATTTCGCCAAGAGGGGCTCAAGCTCGTTGTGAAGACTTTCCACCTGATCATAACTGGTGATCAGCTCAATGTTATTACAGCGATAATAGTCTTGATGATACTGCTTGAGTTTATCCAGAGTAATCTGAGCCAATGTATCTGTCGTGCCACCATAACAGGCGATGCGCTGTGGAGACTGATCGCCTCTCAGGACCTGAAGCTGATGGAGATAATTGGGGTTGTTCTGATAGCCGAGTAACTCGCGATAAATCACCCCACGACTTCCACCATCGAATATTTCTTCAACGCAGTGCTTACTTTGAATAGCGGGATTGAGCATTCCGGATAGCAGATAGCGCGCGGCTAAGTAAAAGTAATCCCGGCATGACGAAGAGAAATGAAAGCAGGTTACTCCATTGAGGGTCGAGGCATTTATCTGGATATCTGTCAGAGCGACTAGCTGGAAAAGCGTGGTTGAGTCGGGGAATGCCTGACTTTGTCTGAAGACCAAGTGTTCTAAGGCGTGGGCAATACCAGAATCGTCCTTGCTGGGCGTTGCGACAAACAGAGCACCGCTGTAACGTCCGGTGTCGCTTTGATCTGGGACGTTGAAATGAGTCAACCCAGATTGGTGCGTATACTGATACGCCTCATAATCTGGGTTAGTGTGTGGTCCATTGAAGCTAAAGGTGTGGTTCATAACTTCTGCAGAGCAATGTCCGCTTTGCGTCGACGATGCTGAATAGGTTTGGTCGGTGTTCTGGCCTGAGCGATCGCCTTGGCAATCAGGTGATGATCTTCAGACTTACTGCACACCGGGTCGGTACGATACATATCGCCAGTCATCATATAGGCCTGACAACGGCACCCCCCGTGGTCGTCGTGTTTCTCCTCGCAGCCTTTGCATGGTTGTGGCATCCAGTCGTCACCGCGGAAATGATTGAAAGAGAAATCTTCAAACCAGATTTGCTGCAACGTTTTGTGCTTAACGTTCGGAAAGGTTAGCGGCAGGATTTTAGCGCTGTGGCATGGCAGAGCGCTACCGTCAGGTGTAACAGTCAAAAATGTACTTCCCCAGCCATTCATGCAAGCCTTTGGTCGCTGCTCATAATAATCCGGGGTGACAAAGATAAAGTGTGGGTCATCTTTACTTGATTGTTGACGGAATTGGTTAACCAGGCTTTCTGCCAGCTCGAGTTGTTCTTGGCTAGGCAATAGGTGGTCGCGATTATCAAAAGCCCAGCCGTAATATTGGGCGGTCGCCAATTCAACATAGTCCGCTTTCAGTTCGCAGCTCAGGCGCAAAATCTCTGGGATTTGTTGGATATTTTGTTTCGAAATGACGAAGTTGAGTACCATTGGGTAGCCTTGCGCTTTGACAAGCTCCGCCATTTTTTTCTTCTGCTCAAACGCATTACCGCGACCTGCTATGGCATCGTTAAGTTCAGGGTCTGCTGCCTGAAAACTGATCTGAATATGGTCCAAACCCGCCTGTTTAAGACGTTTGATTCGTTTTTCAGTCAAGCCGATACCTGAAGTGATCAAATTGGTATAAAAGCCAAGCGATCGACCTCGCTCGACCAGCTGCTCTAGATCTTTTCGTAACAGAGGTTCACCACCAGAGAAGCCGAGCTGCACTGAGCCCAGCTTGCGCGCTTGTTCTAAAACGGAGAGCCACTGTTCTGTATTAAGCTCATTGGCTTTATCACCCAGGTCAGTCGGGTTGGAGCAGTAGGCACAGTGAAGCGGGCATTGGTAGGTGAGCTCTGCCAGTAACCACAACGGCGGTCCAGGGTTGCTTGAATCAGACATAGCGAATCCACTTTTTGTCGTACGCGATTGCTAGAAATTCTTTGATATCACTGAGAATATCGCTTGCTTCAGGGAACTGCGCTGTAAGTTTTTGGTGGATAAGGCTGACAGAGTCAACGCCGTTAACCTGTTTTAATATTTCCGCTGCGCTCTGGTTTAATTTAACCATGCCCTCAGGATAGAGCAGCACATAGCAGCTCTGAGCTTGCTCGTACTGTAACCGGAACAGAGGGTTTAACTCAGGAGTTGAATCGGTCGATACCATTAAAAGATTCCTTTATGACAACTTGGACGGTTCTCGAGGTGCGCATAAGGTGGCTGCTCGTAGTGGTAGGCCATCGACATAGCGTCAAGCATTGACCACAGAATATCGAGTTTAAACTGGAGAATATTCAAGGCGTGCTCCTGTTGTTCACGAGTCTGGAAATGATCAAGAGTGATTGCCAGTCCGTGGGTGACATCACGGCGAGCCTGAGATAAACGCATCTGGAAATATTTAAGGCCTTGTTGTTCAATCCAAGGGTAATTACTTGGCCAGGTGTCGAGTCGGCTTTGATGGATTTCAGGGGCGAACATTTCGGTTAATGATGAACATGCGGCTTCCTGCCAAGAAGCGCGACGGGCGAAATTGACATAGGCGTCAACCGCAAAGCGAACTCCGGGTAGGATGTATTTCTCTTCCAGTAAATCCTCGCGAGTAAGTCCAACGGCTTCACCGAGATTTAACCAGGCTTCAATACCGCCTAATGTGTCATCGTTCATCGAGCCATCGTGATCGAGAATACGCTGAATCCAGCTACGACGGGTTTTAATGTCACGACAGTTGGCTAAGATCGCTGCATCTTTAACCGGGATATTGATCTGGTAGTAGAAGCGGTTTGCCACCCAGCCGCGGATTTGTTCAACGCTACACCCACCCTTGTGCATCATGACGTGAAAAGGATGGTGAATATGGTAAAGCTCGCTTTTTTCTCTAAGCTTCTGTTCAAATTCTTGCTTGGTCCATGGTTGTTTCATCACAGCCTCTTATAGTGTTATTTCCATGCCGTCAGTGGCGATTTCTACGCCATTACTGATCACATAGTGGTGAGCGTCAGACTCCTCATTGAGGATAGGGTTGGTGTTGTTGATGTGAATCAGCACCTTACGTTTAATATCGAACTTACTCAGCAGAGCCACACTGCCATTTTCACCATTGACCGGCATGTGACCCATCTCTGAGCCGAGTTTGTTGCTAAAGCCTTTGGCGATCATTTCATCGTCAAGCCATAGGGTTCCATCGACTAATGCGCAATCAGCGAAAGCGAGCATTGATTCAACCAGTGGCGTAGATTCGACAATGCCAGGCGCGTAGAAAAGATAGTTTCCGCTAGTGGTGTCGACTATCTTGAGACCGATGTTATTACCCGGTACCACATCGTCGCGATAAGGAGAGTATGGTGGAGCGTTAGACTCTAAATGGACTGGGAAAAACTCCAGCCCCGAGATGCCTTCGATGCTAAACCCTTGCTGGTGGTCTGTGCCGATAGCGTGAAACTCTAATCCACCGTGCCAGTGACGTAGTACATTGAATAGTGGCAGAGCAGTGGTCAGGTCTTCGTGAACCACGTCCGTACAATAGACAGGAAGCGGTAGTCCTTCTCGTAGGGTAAGTAGTCCGGTGACGTGGTCAATTTGACTGTCACTAAGAATCGCTGCGCGGATATTGGTACCACGAGCCTGGTCTTGAGGCCAAAGTTGTGGGGATTGGTTTATCTGTTGACGAATATCCGGCGAGGCGTTGATGAGTACCCAGTTATTTCCATCGGCACTTACAGCGATAGAGGATTGAGTTCTTGGTTGTGCTTTGATAGTACCATTGCGAACTCCGGCGCAGTTTTCACAGTGACAGTTCCATTGCGGAAAACCACCACCCGCCGCTGAGCCCAGTATAAGAATTTTCATTCGCGCGAATCCGTTCTTTGAATGGTGAAGTAGAGTGATTGCATTAATTACCCCCAATCATCCGGATAGGGGGTAATTAACGGTTATCGGTTACTAATATATAAAGTAACTTCAAAACCTAAACGCATATCTTGAAAATCAGGTTTAGTCCACATATCGAATACCTCCATTGTTATTTGCATGTATTACCGTATTCAATATACCCCCTGTTAATCCGGGTAAATATTATACTTTGGGTGGAGAAAAGGATGATTCTTTACCTACAACCTTGTATGGAAATAGCGTTAACCTGCGCTTTTTTACGTCGATTTTTCTGATATTTACTAATCACGCAAATATCGGGGTTTTGTATTGTTACAACACATTCAAGACATTGAATGCATTCTTGATAATTGATGCTGCCGTCGATATTTATTGCGTCGATATGGCACTTTTTACTGCGACATAACTGACATGGGTTACCACACTGCTGTTTTCGTTCTATTAATTTGAACAGAGGAAACTTGCCCAGTATTGCAAGACCAGCGCCCAGAGGGCACAGGTAGCGACAATAGACCTTGTGTATTTTCAAACTGACAAGCAGTAGTACTACAGCGTAGATGGTAAAGGGGATTTCACGGACAAAGTAGAGCGTGATACTGGTCTTGAACGGTTCGACTTCTGCAAGTGATTCGGCCAATTCTAAAGAGTAGAAAGCGACTGAAATGAGTAACATCAAAACCAGGTACTTTAGTTTTGTCAGGTAAGGGTGGTAGGGGGCGAGAGTACGAATCTGTCTGATCCTGAGTTTTTGTGCCAATAATCCCATCAGCTCTTGCATTGCACCGAACGGACAGAGCCAACCACAAAATATTCCTCTGCCCCATAGGAAAAGAGTGACAAATACTAATGACCAAAGAATGAAAATAACCGGGTCGAGTAAGAAAAACTCTATTTTAAATCCGTTAACCAGTGACAGAAGTAGAGTGTAGATGTTGGTAACGGATAATTGACCTTGCAGATAAAAGCCAATAAAAAGCAGCGTGATAAGCAAACAAGAAAAGCGAATATAATGGAAATTTTTACTGTTGGCAGTCAGTGTTTTCTGTTTAATGAAAATAGTTATTATTAAGCATAGATAGATCGACAGTAATGAAATATCTAACAGTTTGTCACTCCATATTTTCATCCACAGTGGCTGCTGGGTATCGCTGTCGTCAATCGCTATTTTTTCAAATATTTGAGCTGGTAAAGAGAACGCCTGCTCAAAGGTGATGCTTTTTCTGCTGAGATGATTGACCGCATAAGGCAACTCGAGCTGGAAGTTAAATGGTCTGTGGAGATCGAAGCCAGACTGCGCTTTGATCGAGAACACCTGAATGTCATCGTAGCTCGCTATTGACTGGGCAAAGTAGGGCGCATGAAAGCTATAGAAATCAATATCTTTTAGCTCGATTGGCAGTTGGTCCTGTTCAACCTTGATGCGAGTTGGCACGGTTTGTGGGACGAAATCCTCGCCAATAAAGGAGTAGCTACCCTGATTTAACATCATAATCGCATGCTCGCCTGACTTTAGGTTTTCGTTGAGGCGCGAAAACTCCTTTTCCCCGAGCAGGTTGATACCCACTATCGGTATGCTTAATGGAACTATGTAGAAATCAACGAAGCTATTGTTCTCTTGGATATATTGCTCAGCTGCGAAAAGTGCTTCATCAGGCAGTTGGCTAAGCTGCTGAGCCGTTATTGTCCAGCGAGAGATAAAACCTTGTTCAACCAACTGTTCAAACGTTAACTCAGAGAAGTAATCTTGTTTGATGACAAAAGGAGTGGTTGGAGTAAAACCTTCTAACTTGTTACGAGCAACCTTGAGGGCAGAAGCGATAATGGTGTCATGAATCACCAGTACCGAAACTGTTGCTCTGGTTATCCCGTCGAACTGGGTAATCTCAGATGATGACGATGTTTTTTTATCGCCAATAAGGAAGCGTTCTTTAATAGAGTGCCCAATGTACTGGTCGATAAAATCCAGCATCGGTTGTTCGCCCATACCGTGGAGAAAGATTGGTTCATGGTGATTAAGTACCTTGATGCCTTTTAGCTCACCTTGCGTGCTAATACCGATCAGCAAGTTGATAGAATCTCCGGAGAATCCGGGAAAGCGAGTGATGTCGTCGGTTTGAAACGTATAGCCAAGCAGTTGATCAAGCTGATAAACCGCTATCACAGCAGGGGAGTCTTGCTGAGGGCCGATACGTGTAGCGCTAGGAAACAGATCGGCAATGTCTGGTGGAATATCGGTCACCTGCGCGGCTATCTGGCTAGTCGGTGCACATACCAATAGAGTGAGTAGGATGGTTTTAATGACTGTCGATGCGCAATAGCGCAGGAGTTTAATCGGTGCGGGAGAGAGTGTCGTTACGTTCATGATGAAAAAAGCCCCTAACCTAGGGAGGTGATAGCTAGGGGCTAAGAGTGAGACTTTTAGAAGAAACCAAGTGGAGAGGTGCTGTAGCTCACCAGTAGGTTCTTAGTTTGTTGGTAGTGATCCAGCATCATCTTATGAGTTTCACGACCGATACCTGACTTCTTGTAGCCACCGAAAGCTGCGTGAGCAGGGTATAGGTGGTAACAGTTAGTCCACACACGACCAGCCTGAATGCCACGTCCCATGCGGTAAGCCAGATTACTATCGCGTGTCCATACGCCCGCACCCAGACCGTAGGCTGTATCGTTGGCGATTTCTAATGCTTCAGCTTCATCTTTAAAGGTCGTCACTGCGATAACCGGGCCGAAGATCTCTTCCTGGAAGATACGCATTGAGTTATCACCCTGAAGGATAGTTGGCTGGATGTAGTAACCGTTGTTCAACGCATCACCCAGTGACTCTTGGTCGCCGCCGCTTAGTACCTTAGCACCCTCTTGTTTACCGATGTTCAGGTAGCCCATAATCTTATCGAACTGCTCTTGAGAAGCCTGTGCGCCAACCATTGTCTCTGTATCCAATGGGTTGCCACGAACAATCTTCTTCGTTTTCTCGAGAACTTTCTCCATGAACTGGTCAAAGATGTCTTCCTGGATAAGTGCGCGAGATGGACAGGTACATACTTCACCCTGGTTGAAGAAACCAAGTACAAAACCTTCTGCACATTTCTCCAGGTAATCATCTTCATGTTGAGTAACGTCACTGAAGTAGATGTTTGGCGACTTACCGCCTAGCTCTACAGTCGATGGAATCAGGTTTTCAGCGGCACATTTCAGAATGTGATGACCTACCGCAGTTGAACCGGTGAAGGCCAGTTTGGCAATACGAGTGCTGGTTGCCAGTGCTTCACCAGCTTCTTTGCCGTAACCGTTTACGATGTTTAGTACACCGGCTGGAAGCAGATCTTCAATCAGTTCGACCAGTACCAGAATACTCGCTGGTGTTTGCTCAGCTGGCTTAAGCACAATACAGTTACCCGCAGCAAGCGCAGGTGCGATCTTCCATGCCGCCATTAGCAGTGGGAAGTTCCAAGGAATGATTTGACCAACAACACCTAAAGGCTCATGGAAATGGTAAGCAACCGTACCATTATCGATTTCTGAAAGGCTACCTTCCTGAGAACGCAGACAACCTGCGAAGTAACGGAAGTGATCTGAACTTAGCGGAATATCAGCCGCCAGTGTTTCGCGTACTGCTTTACCATTTTCCCACGTCTCAGCAACCGCAAGTGCTTCGAGATTCTGATCGATACGGTCAGCAATCTTTAACAGTAGGTTTGAACGCTCCTGAACGGAAGTTTTACCCCAGGCGTCTTTTGCTGCGTGTGCTGCATCCAGTGCCAGCTCAATATCTTGAGCACATGAACGTGGGATCTTACAAAACTCTTCGCCATTTACCGGAGAAGTATTGCTGAAGTAGTTACCGTTTACTGGTGGTACCCATTTACCGCCAATGAAGTTCTCGTATTGAGCTTTGAAAGAAACAACAGAGTTTTCAGTCCCTGGATATGCGTAGATCATATGTCACCTCGATGTTTGGCCTGCAGAGTGAAATACTTTCCTTGGCCCGTTTAATTTTGCTTTGTGTTAAAGCACCGTGATGAATTCATATTAGTCGTGCAATCAGATACGTAACATGCTCCCTTGGCACCAAAAAAACTCATACTTTAGGAGGGTGTTTGTGTCTTCTGATTCGTAATCGTTGAAAAAGTAGCCAATAAAAAAGGGCTGCAAATGCAGCCCTGTATTGATGTCGCTTAGTGTTAGCTCTTTGGCAGTTTAAATGTCCAAACCATACCACCTTGGTTGAAGTGCTTGACGCGTTTAGCCACTTCACCACCCCAGAGTGGAACTGCGCCGCCCCAGCCGGAAAGTACAGAAACGTATTGTTCACCATCCATTTCCCATGTAACAGGTGAGCCTACAATGCCTGAGCCAGTGTTGAACTTATATTTCACTTCGCCAGTTTTCGCGTCCAGTGCCATTAAGTAACCTTCAGGGTTGCCCATGAAGACAAGGTTACCTGCTGTGGTTAACACGCCACCCCATAAAGGCGCGTAGTTTTTATGACGCCAAACTTCTTTACCTGTTTTAGGGTCGATTGCACGCAGAACGCCAATAAAGTCATCATTGATCGCTTTAATGGTGAAACCTGCACCAATGTATGCTGCGCCTTTCTTGTAGGTTACTGGCTCGTTCCATACATCCATTTCCCACTCATTAGAAGGGACGTAGAAGAGCTCAGTATCTTTGCTATATGCCATTGGCATCCAGTTCTTACCGCCGAGGAAAGAGGGGGCAGCGACAACGGTTTTACCTTTCTTGCCATCTTTCGAATCGATAGGGTTGCCAGGACGGTTGTCTTTAACAAAGATAGGTCGACCATTTTTATCCAGACCAGAAGCCCAGGTGATCTTGTCTGCAAATGGGAATCCACGAATAAAATCGCCATTCTCGCGGTTAAGAACATAGAAGAAACCATTTCGGTCAGCGGTCGCAGCGGCTTTAACCGTTTTGCCATTCTCTTGATAGTTAAACGAGATAAGCTCATTTACACCATCGTAATCCCAACCATCGTTTGGCGTGGTTTGGAAGTGCCAGACAATTTTGCCTGTGTCTGGGTCGATCGCCAGACGAGAAGAGGAGAAGTAGTTGTCACCAGGTCTCAAGTGTGAGTTCCATGGCGCTGGGTTACCCGTACCAAAGAAGAGTAAATCTACTTCAGGATCATAGGTACCACCTAACCAAGGCGCTGCGCCACCAGATTTCCACAGATCTCCCGGCCAGGTCTGACCCGGTTTGCCACCAGAGATGCCATTCTCGGTTTTCTTACCATCTTTCCATATGTAACCCATGTGTCCTTCAACTGTCGGGCGTTCCCACACAAGCTGGCCATTTTTGGCATCAAATGCCGTTACTCGGCCAACGACGCCAAATTCGCCACCAGAAATACCGGTGATAACTTTCCCTTTGACGACGATAGGGGCTGCGGTGATCGAGTAGCCTTCTTTGTAATCAGCAACTTTCTTTTTCCAAACGGTTTTACCGGTATCTTTGTTTAGCGCGACCAGTTTAGCGTCGAGCGTACCAAAGATAACCAGGTCGCCATATAGGGCTGCGCCACGGTTGATGACGTCACAACATGGCATGATGCCATCTGGAAGACGCGCGTCATACTGCCAGAGCTCTTCACCGGTGCGAGCATCGATCGCGTACATACGTGAGTAGGAGCCAGTGATATACATAACGCCATCTTTAATCAGTGGCTGAGACTCTTGGCCGCGCTGTTTCTCACCACCCAGAGAGAAAGCCCACGCTGGACGCATTTCGTCAACAGTGTCGGTATTGATGGTTGTTAGTGGGCTGTATCGTTGCCCTTTCAGTCCAAGGCCGTATGAAACGACATCCTTGGTCGTCATTTGATCATTGGTAATATCTTTGTCGGTAACATTAGCATTTGCGGCACTACTCAGTGCCAGCGTCAGGCAGCTAATGCTAAGAGATAAAGATAGCTTCATGCTCTTATTCGCGTTATTCATCATTGTCCCTCGATGGATTGTTAGATAATTAGGCGAAAGTGCTACGTAGGGGTTCGCCTAGTTTGATTTCGTTTGGTTGTTGTGGCTTAAAATCGGGTCAGTTCGCTTGGTTTCTCCGCTTGTGACACTCAGTAGTTCCAGAGTATTTTGTCAGTAAGGCTATGCCTATTGGCCTGCGGTAGGGTTCAACATCATCACTTAGTCGTAGGCACATAGGTGGATTAGTAGGAAGTAGGTGCCTGGTAGATTGCATTGTATTTACCAAATATTGATTCCATCTGGCCCTTCTCAATCATTGAATGAACAATGTCACCAACAGCGTAACCCAGCTGGCGATAGTTACTTTTTACCGCCATGCCAATTTCCCATTGCTGCTGACCCAGCATCGGGAAGGCGTTGGTTGCAAGCTGGTATTGCGGATTGTCCAGTTGGCCTTGTAAATAGGAAATCTGACTGCGTAGCCCCATTGCGGCATCGACCTGACCTGATTGCATTGCACCTACCGCATCTATGGTTGAAGGGTAGTGCTGGGCACTGTCACGCATCCGGCCGCCTAAAGCAGAAGAGAGGTAGAATTGCGGGATCGAATCTACTTCTACTCCGACAGTGTGATACTGAAACACCGCCATGGTCGAAACCGAGTCGATTTTTTTACTGTCATAGACGATTTGCCAGGACTCTGTATGGTAGGGAGCGAACATGTGTACCTGTTCATGCACCAGCTCACCAATATCATCTCGGCTAAGCGAATACTCTTTGTCATAAGGGACTCGCAACATCACGTCTGCCACAGTACGTTCGAGATAATGACCTTTCCAAAGGTTATTTCTCAGGTCATCTTCAACGTTTTCGTCGGCTGTCATCCATTTCAGTTTCAGCTCAACGCCCATCTCTTTTGCTATTTGCCGAGCGATTTCCACATCAATACCTTTGGCTACATCATCAACAAGGTAGGAGAAAGGAGGGTAGTCGCGGTAAATGGCGATCGATATGTATTGGCTGTCGATAATGTCGTCGTATGAGCGCGCATAGCAAGCGGCAGTGTTTATCGCAACACATGCCGCCAAGCAGATTAGTTTAAATATCTTCACTGATAGACTCTAACCAAGTTTTGATAGACCAAAGAGCTTCTTGAGATAGGTGTTCTGTCATTTTTGGCATATAAACCGCACCATTTCGAACCGCTCCGTTCTGTACGCGATAGCCGAACCACTCGTCGCCATCAAAATCTGGTGTAAGGAACCTCAGGTCAGGTGCGATACCACCTGATATACCTTCAAGACCATGACATCTTGCACAGTTTTGGTTATAGGCAGACGCACCTGTTTCGATGATGTTTTTCAGAGTTTCACCGGTTTCATTTCGGTACGGGTTTTCATCAATCCACTCTTCTCCCAGCTGTGGTAACTCTGAAGTGTCAATTGATTGTGGAGTCACGGCTCCGTGGGCATATATATTAAAAGATGTTGCCAATAATATTGGTGCTAATAGTAATCCTGGTTTCAATAGTTTCACTGGGTTCTCCTTCCACTAATTTATATTTAATGTTCTGTTTTCAATATTAGTGAGCAACAAGATCGATTCTAATTACACTTTGGAGCTGTTCTTTCTCATCCTTTAGTAGGTAGTCCGGTAGTAAAACTTTGAAGATTAATTTGTATATCATTGTTTTTATTGGTTTAAGTTCGTTGATTTCGTTGCGTTTGTATGATTTTAAACCTCAATAAGTTTGATATAAGCTAAGTGAGGCTTATCAAGAAAGATAAAGAAAAATGTAAGGAAGTTCGGATGAGAAATATAAATAAAATATCTTTGATTGTGTGTGCTCTGTTATTGTTTTTTGTTTCCAATATTTCATCCGCTAAAAATCTTGCTCCGCTAGAAATTAGCATTACCTACATCAAACAAATTATTAAGCGTCCACCTGCGCTTTCTAACGTGATTGAACAAGCACAAGACAGCGGTTATCAAGGGGCGTTAGCAGGTCTGGCTGATTCAAACAGTACCGGAAAATTCCTTAAGCAAACATTCGAGTTGCAGTTGATGGAATCTGACCAACAGGATGAGGTGTTAACTAAGTTGCAAGATGCCTATCAGCAGGGAAAGAGTTTGTTCGTGCTTGATCTGCCGACCGACACTCTGCTTAAGGCTAATCAGTGGGCGCAAAACAAACCCGTACTGATGTTCAACGTTAACGAGTCATCGGATCTATTGCGCAGTAAACAGTGTTTATCGTCAGTACTTCATACTGCTCCTAGTAATGCAATGCGTTCGGACGCGCTTGCTCAGTGGCTGCTGAATAAGCGTCTGACTCAAGTACTGGTTGTCAGTGGTGAGCGAGATGAAGATGCTGAGTTAAGCCAGTCGTTTAAGCGTTCTGCAAAACGTTTTGGTCTGACGTTAATAGAAGAAAAACAGTGGACCTTCAATTCAGATCTTCGCCGTAGTGCTCAGCAGGAAGTGCCACTGTTTACCCAGACGTTAAAAGAGTACGACGTCGTCTATGTCGCTGATAAGTGGAAGGACTTTGCCGAGTACCTACCTTTCAATACTTACATCCCGCGTCCTGTGGTTGGTTCGGCGGGCCTGGAGGCATTGTCATGGCATTCGGTGATCGAGCAATGGGGTGCGGCTCAGTTACAGAAACGCTTCCATCAGCAAGCTAATCGCAGAATGAATGAACTGGACTTTAGCGCTTACGTTGCCGTTCGCACTATTGGTCAGGCAGTGCATAAGCAGAAAAGCGCTGACTCACAACAGCTCGCCAGTTTTATCAAATCAGACCAATTTGAACTGGCGGCATATAAAGGGAGAAAGTTAAGTTATCGTCCATGGAATGGCCAGTTAAGAATGCCAATGGCACTGGTTCAGCCACATGGATTGGTTTCACTTTCTCCGCAAAATGGGGTGTTACACCCAAGAACAGAACTCGACACGCTAGGTTTTGATGTCGAGGAAACAAACTGTGTTTCGAATAAGGAGATTTTATGAAACCTAAATTTATTGTCAGTTGTTTATTAGGCGCCCTGGTAGGGATTGCACCGGCATTGTCTAGTGCCAACGAGCAGGCTTATGTGACCAACGAGAAAGATGACGATATCTCGGTTATTGATATGAGTTCCCTTGAAGTCATTAAACAGATTCCAGTCGGGCAACGACCACGTGGCATTATCTTTAATCACGACCAAACTCTGGCTTATATCTGTGCCAGTGATTCGGATACTATCCAGATCCTCGATCTGAAAACTGAGCAGATTATTGGCGAACTGCCTTCAGGTGAAGACCCGGAAACTATTGCACTTCACCCGGATGGTAAAACCATTTATACCGCTAACGAAGATGATGCTCTGTTAACGGTTATTGATATTGAAAGCCGCACCGTTAAAACTCAAATCGATGTTGGTGTCGAACCGGAAGGTCTGGCGGTGAGCCCGGATGGAAAAATCGTCATCGTAACGTCAGAAACGACCAATATGGTTCACTGGATTAACGCGGAAACCAACGAGAACTTTGATAACACGTTAGTGGCTGAGCGCCCAAGATCGGCGATGTTCTCTAAAGACAGTAAACGTCTGTGGGTAAGTTCGGAAATTGGTGGTGAGCTGGTGGTGATTGATGTTGCTACACGCGAAATCATCAAGACATTTACTTTTGAAATCGATGGAATCCACAAAGACCGCGTTCAACCTGTCGGCGTAGAGCTCAGTGACGACGGTAAGTATGCCTACGTTGCTTTGGGCCCGGCAAACCACGTTGCGGTAATCAAACGCGATGATTTAACCATTGATGAGTACTTGTTGGTGGGTCGTCGAGTATGGCAACTTGGATTCAACAAAGATCAGAGCTTATTGCTGACGACAAATGGCGTGAGTGGTGATGTCTCGGTTATTGATACCAATAAGCATAAAGTCGTTAAGTCGGTTAAAGTTGGTCGCTACCCATGGGGCGTAGCAATCAAGGACGTACTATGACCTTAGCGGTAACGGATCTCAGCTATGACTATGGTCGTCAGCCAGTTCTGAAACAGGTAACGTTAAAGCTCAGTACGGGCTTTAACGTACTGCTTGGCCCTAATGGAGCGGGCAAAAGCACTCTGTTTTCACTGCTGACCGGGCTGTATGTCAGTAAACAGGGAGAGATCGCGTATGGCGATCTCGACTTAAGTGAGCATCCACGTGCCGTTCGCGCTTTGCTTGGTGTGGTATTTCAGCAAAGCACCTTAGATTTAGATCTGACCGTTAAGCAGAACCTGCTTTATCACGCCTGTCTGCATGGTTTGTCTGCCAGTCAGGCGCTTGCCAATATCGAAGATATTCTGAGTGAATTAAAGCTTTCACAGCGGTTACACGACCGTGTTCGAACCTTGAATGGCGGACACAGAAGAAGGCTAGAAATCGCCAGAGCTTTGATGCATCAACCCAAATATCTGTTGCTTGATGAGCCAACGGTCGGTTTGGATAACGAAAGCCGTCAGTTAATCATCAGCCATATCAGAAAACTGGCTCAGGCCAGAGGAATTTGCGTTGTCTGGACGACGCATCTGATGGATGAAGTCAGTGATGAGGATAACCTGATTGTGCTTAACCGGGGTGAAGTTAAAGCCCAGGGTAACTGTGCAGAATTATGCCGTACACATAAGGCTGACCAGGTGTATCAGCTGTATCATATGCTTACCGATAGCGCGGAGATCCTGTGAGTTTTCATCAATACCGTTACTGTTTTACCGGCGTTATTAAACGTGAATTTCTGCGTTTCCTACAACAGAGAAGCCGTTTACTCAGTGCCTTGATTCGCCCGTTGCTATGGCTGGTGGTCTTTGCTGCTGGTTTTCGTGCCGCGCTTGGGGTTTCAATTATGGAACCTTATGGCACTTACATTACCTACCAGCAATACATCACACCCGGTCTATGCTGCATGATTGTCTTATTCAATGGCATGCAAAGCTCACTTTCAATGGTCTACGATCGTGAAATGGGCAGTATGAAGCTGTTGTTGATGAGTTCGTTGCCGAGGCCATTACTGCTGTTGTCTAAATTGGTTTCCATCGCAGTACTGTCTCTTGTTCAGGTGTGTATCTTTGTGGTGATTGTGCAGATAGTCGGCGTTGATACTCCTTTACTTGGTTATCTGACGGCAATCCCGGCCATTTTTCTGATTTCATTTTTCCTCGGCTCACTAGGATTACTGCTATCCAACATGATTAAACAACTGGAGAATTTTGCCGGAGTGATGAACTTTGTCATTTTTCCAATGTTCTTTCTCTCCAGTGCGCTTTATCCGCTGTGGAAAATGAAAGAGGCGAGTCTGTGGCTATTCTGGATCTGTAACTTCAATCCATTTAGCTACTGTGTCGAACTGTTACGCTTCGCCTTCTATCAGCAATTGAATATAGAAGCATTCAGTGTTGTTTTTGTCGCGACTTTAGTGGTCTCTGGTGTGGCAATTTATAGTTTTGAGCCAAAACAGGTCAGTCGTCGGGGTTAGTATGCTTGTAGAAGGAAAAAGGGCGTTATACCCGCCAATTGAGCCTTATCATAGTCAGATGTTGGCGATGGATGCCGCTGCTGGTGAACAACGTCATCAAATCTATATTGAGCAGTGTGGTAACCCCAATGGGATTCCGGTGGTATTTCTTCATGGTGGTCCGGGGTCAGGTTGCCGGCCATCCCATCGGCGGTTGTTTGATCCACGCAAGTACCGCATCATTTTGTTTGACCAACGAGGCTGTGGACGATCAACACCTTACGGCTGTATTAAAGACAACACTAGCGCTTATTTGGTTGCTGATATGGAACAGATCAGACAGCAACTCAAGATTAATAAATGGATTCTGTTTGGTGGCTCATGGGGAGCAACGTTGGCACTTCTCTATGCTCGCCAGTATGCCAGTCGAGTTGCTGGCTTGGTGTTGCGAGGTGTTTTCCTCGGACGTAAGCAGGATATTGACTGGTTTTATGATCATTCCGGAGCAGCAAGGTTTTTTCCCTTACAGTGGCGTCAGTTGATGCAGCTGCTGAGTAAGGAAGAGCAGGCAGCGCCGTTAGAAAGTATCTATCGCCATCTCAATGGTCAGGACCCGGTACTCAAGCTCAAATTAAAGATTGCCCTTGAGAGCTGGGAGCGTCAACTGGTGACCTTATCTCCATCTTCGAGCAAAGCCGGTTTCGACCCTGAACTGCTGGCAATGGATGATTCAAAGCTGATCCAACTGCATTACTGTGTCCACCAATGCTTTATAGAACAACCCATTCTTTCTCAACCGTTACCATTGAACGATGTACCTTGCCATATCTTACACGGTCGTTACGACATGGTTTGTCCGATAGAGCAGGGATGGACGCTATACCAGCACAATCGAACATTTGAACTGGATATTATTCCTTTGTCGGGACATGTTGCCAGCGAGCCTCTGATGCAAGATGCGTTGATTACGCTAATGGATCAATTGACCTGCCAGTGGAGCAGGGGAGAAAGGACAAAATAAAACGGCCGATATCATGACGATATCGGCCGTTATTGATTTGCTCTGAGCTGGCAGTTACGCGCGTTTCTCTTTCAGGACGTAGTTAACACCTTCAATTTCGATGTCCGTCTTCGCCTTACAGATACACGGCAGAATCTCTTGCTCTTGAGTGTAAGCCATCGCAAAACCAACGTACTCAACTTCACCGGAAACTAACTTACAGCGACAAGCACCACAGTGACCGTCGCGACAGTTGTATTCAGGTTCTAATCCGGCACTCTCCATCGTTTCCAAAATAGTATTCGATGGGTGCGACTGGATTGCAGTAAGACCGTTAATTTTGATATTTGGCATTACAGTTCAAAGTCCTTAAAGTCGTCAGCACGAACATCACTGTCGATCTGACCAACAAGGTAAGATGAAATTTCAGCTTCTTGTGGTGCAACCTGTACGTTATCTGAAGACAACCATGCATTGATCCAAGGGATAGGGTTAGACGTTGCTTCTGGGTAAGCAGCGTCAAGACCTACAGCCTGCATACGAATGTTGGTGATGTATTCAACGTACTGGCAAAGAATATCTTTGTTCAGACCGATCATTGAACCGTCTTTAAACAGGTATTCTGCCCACTCTTTCTCTTGCTCAGCCGCATCTTTAAACAGGTCGAAACACTCCTGCTTACACTCTTCAGCGATTTGCATGAATGAGAAATCGTCCTGACCGTTACGTAGCAGGTTGATCATGTGCTGAGTACCAGTCAGGTGAAGCGCTTCATCACGAGCAATCAGCTTGATGATTTTTGCGTTACCTTCCATTAGTTCACGTTCAGCAAATGCAAATGAACAAGCAAAACTTACGTAGAAACGAATCGCTTCTAGTGCGTTAACTGACATCAGACATACGTAGAGCTTTTTCTTCAGATCGTGCAGCTTGATGGTAACGTCTTCACCGTTAATCTGGTGAGTACCTTCACCGTAGCGATGGTAGTCGTTAGTCATCTGAATCAGATCATCGTAGTAGTGAGAAATGTCTTCAGCACGCTTAAGGATATGCTCGTTTTCAACGATATCGTCAAACACTAAACCTGGATCATTTACGATGTTACGAATGATGTGAGTGTAAGAGCGTGAGTGAATTGTCTCTGAGAAAGACCAGGTCTCAATCCATGTTTCTACTTCTGGTAGTGATACCAGTGGAAGTAGTGCAACGTTAGGGCTACGACCCTGAATAGAGTCAAGCAGCGTTTGGTACTTCAGGTTAGAGATGAAAATGTGCTTCTCATGCTCTGGCAACTTGTTGTAGTCGATACGGTCGCTTGATACGTCAACTTCTTCTGGACGCCAGAAGAAAGACAGTTGCTTCTCGATTAGCTTTTCGAAAATCTCAAACTTTTGCTGGTCGTAGCGAGCTACGTTTACAGATTGACCCAAGAACATTGGTTCTTTTAGTTGGTCATTTTTGTTTCGGTTAAAAGTACTGTAAGCCATGATGCCTCAATTCCTTTTATGCCCCTCTTAATAGAGGGGCGAATAATTTGTTATGCCTTAGCCACCTAATTCGGGCTAGGGATTAAATCTTACAACCGCCGCCTGCGCAATCGTCGTCTTGTGGTTGTACTGCGTCTTTCTGGTCGTCGCTCGCACCATCACGTGTGTTGTGGTAGTACAGCGTCTTAACGCCAAATTTGTATGCAGTCAGCAGATCCTGTAGCAGCTTCTTCATCGGTACCTTACCGCTTTCGAAGCGAGTAGGGTCGTAGTTAGTGTTCGCTGAGATCGCTTGGTCAACGAACTTCTGCATAATACCTACCAGGTGCAGGTAACCGTCGTTCGAGCCAATGTTCCACAGTAGTTCATAGTTATCTTTGTACTCTGTGAACTCAGGAACAACCTGCTTCAAGATACCATCTTTAGACGCTTTAACTGATACGTAGCCGCGTGGTGGCTCAATACCGTTAGTTGCGTTAGAGATCTGAGAAGAAGTCTCTGAAGGCATCAGCGCAGTCAGCGTTGAGTTACGCAGACCATGTGTCATGATCTCTTGACGCAGACCATCCCAGTCGTAGTGCAGTGGCTCATCACAAATTAGATCAACATCTTTCTTATAAGTGTCGATTGGCATTAGGCCTTTAGCGTAATTTGTTTCGTCGAACAGTGGACATTTACCCTGTTCTTTCGCCAGCTCTACAGACGCTTTTAGCAAGTAGTACTGAATCGCTTCGAATGTGCGGTGAGTCAGACCGTTAGCACTGCCATCTGAGTACTTAACGCCGTTTTTCGCCAGGTAGTATGCGTAGTTGATAACACCTACACCCAGAGTACGACGGTTCATTGTTGACTTGTATGCCGCAGGAAGAGGGTAGTCTTGGTAATCCAGTAGTGCGTCAAGAGCACGAACAACAAGATTAGACAGCTCTTCGAAGTCATCGAGTGACTTGATTGAACCCAGGTTAAACGCAGACAGAGTACATAGAGCGATTTCGCCTGAATCATCTTCAACGTTTGTCAGAGGTTTAGTCGGCAGTGCGATTTCCAGACATAGGTTAGACTGGCGAACTGGCGCTACTTCAGAGTCAAACGGACTGTGAGTGTTACAGTGGTCAACGTTCTGAATGTAGATACGACCAGTAGAAGCACGCTCTTGCATCAAGATAGAGAACATCTCGATTGCTTTAACCGTCTCTTTCTTAATTGATGGATCGTTTTCGTACTTAACGTATAGACGCTCAAATTCATCTTGGTTTTCGAAGAACGCGTCGTAAAGTCCAGGTACGTCTGAAGGTGAGAATAGAGTAATGTTGCCACCCTCAACCAGACGTTGATACATCAAGCGGTTAAGCTGTACACCGTAGTCCATATGACGAACACGGTTCTCTTCTACACCACGGTTGTTCTTCAGTACCATAAGAGCCTGAGATTCACCGTGCCATAGAGGGTAGAATACGGTTGCTGCACCACCACGTACGCCGCCCTGAGAACAACATTTCACAGCAGTCTGGAAATATTTGTAGAACGGGATACAACCAGTGTGGAACGCTTCGCCGCCGCGGATCTCTGAACCCAGAGCACGGATACGACCAGCGTTGATACCGATACCAGCACGTTGTGATACGTAGCGAACGATAGAGCTCGCTGTCGCATTGATAGAGTCTAAGCTATCGCCACACTCGATCAGTACGCATGAGCTGAACTGACGAGTAGGAGTACGTACACCAGACATAATTGGTGTAGGTAGAGAAATCTTGAATTTAGATGTCGCATCGTAGAAACGCTTGATGTAATCAAGACGCGTCTCTTTCGGGTATTTAGCGAATAGACAAGCCGCAACCAGAATGTATAGGAACTGAGCACTCTCGTAGATCTCGCCCGATACACGGTTCTGAACAAAGTACTTACCTTCAAGCTGTTTAACTGCAGCGTAAGAGAAGTCCAAATCACGTTTGTGATCCAGATAATCGTCTAGCTCATCCAGTTCTGCTTTGGTGTAGTCTTCCAGAATGTGTTGATCGTATTTACCCATATCAACAAGACGAGCTACGTGGTCGTAAAGTGCAGGCGGCTCGTACTGACCGTACGCTTTCTTACGCAGGTGGAATACGGCTAAGCGTGCAGCTAGATATTGGTAGTCAGGCGTCTCTTCTGAAATCAAGTCGGCAGCTGATTTGATGATAGTCTCATGAATATCAGTGGTCGTGATGCCGTCATAGAACTGAATGTGAGCGCGCAGTTCTACTTGAGATACAGAAACGTTATCCAGGCCTTCGGCAGCCCAGGTGATAACGCGATGGATCTTTTCGAGATCAATACTTTCTTTGCGTCCGTTACGCTTTGTAACGGTAAGTTGTTGGTTCATTCTGCTTCATTTCCCTAACAAAACTGATAAAAGCCGTATTATTGTGTAATTCTTGTAAAATTCGTTCCGGCTTTGTGATCAAAGTCTATCTATATATTGTAGTACAAACACAACATATAGGGGTGCACCAAGGTGCGGATTACAAGATAGTGCTATCCCCCTCGGTTTTCAAGTTACAGATCTTGGATGACTTGTGGATAACTAACAAAATTGAAAAAAACAGTAAGTGTCTACTAACCGATGAAGTTAGAGCTGGTAAGATTAGTTAAAAATACAGTTTCAGGATCGGTTTAGAAGTAACCATAAACAAAAAAAAATTCCTTGATCTTTAGTTATTTTTGAGTGCGATGAATGGATTGATTAAATTGGAATCAGATCGACAGAAATTGCTTACAAAAGCACTAAAAAAGGCGGTGAGCTTGTGCTACCGCCTTTAAAATAACCAGATATTTCGTTCGGTAAAAATTGTTAAAATTTTTGCGTATGAACGATGTAATTGACGTCAACATTGGTACCTAGCTTGTAGGTATCGGTCAGCGGGTTGTAGTGCAGGCCAGTGATCGCCATCTCAGTCAAATCGGTACGGTCGATCATTTTGATAAGCTCGGCAGGGCGAATGAACTTATCATGGTCATGAGTGCCCTCAGGAACAATCTTAAGCAGCTTCTCTGCACCGACAATCGCAAACAGATAAGATTTGAAGTTGCGGTTGAGAGTTGAGAAGAAAACGTGACCACCAGGTTTAACCAGAGCCGCACAAGAACGAATGACCGACTGAGGGTCAGGAACATGTTCAAGCATCTCCATACAGGTCACCACATCGTACTTTCCTGCATTGTCGACAGCATGGTCTTCAATTGTGCTTTGGATGTAAGTCAGTTTAGTGCCCGTTTCAAGTGCATGCAGACGTGCGACTTCTAACGGCTCTTTACCCATATCCAGACCAGTTACTACGGCACCTTGTTTGGCCATGCTTTCAGCCAGGATGCCGCCGCCACAACCCACATCGAGTACTGTTTTACCAAATAGACCGTCAGCCTTATCGAGAACATAGTCCAGACGGAGTGGATTGATTTGGTGCAGAGGCTTAAATTCACCTTCCAAATCCCACCAGCGAGAGGCCATATCCTCAAACTTTTTAATTTCACTTGGGTCGACATTTTGTGATTGGGTCATAACTACTCTATCTAGGGTCTGTTGACCTTTTGCGGTTAAATTTTGTTCGAGATAAAAGCGTTTTAATTGCGGCGAGAGGTTTGTAGCCTAGTCATTCTATGCAAAAACCTCTCAACAAAGAGAAAAACGCTATTAGCCGAACCCTTAGGGCAGCGTTTGTGGCTCCTTTCTACTGCGTTATCGGCTTATCAGGTAGAGCGACTACAACTCAAAGCCTCTGCCTTGTATAAAGAACCCACAAACTGCTGCAAAAATCAGCTCAAAAGGTCAACAGACCCTAATAACCAACTTCCTTGAATGGAGGGCATTATACCTTTTAAACGTTAACACTCCATATAGAGGGATCACTTTTATCGATTGTTGAACAAAATCTAGCCACTAATCAGCAAGATATAAGATCAGTGTGCAAATTCTCGGCGTTTGATTCACAACCGACCTCACAACCTGATAAAAGGAGAGGGAAAGTAATGCCGAACCACTGAAATGTATGTTATATTTTTGCACCTTAAGCGTATTGTACATACGATCTATAAATAGAGGGATAATGGCTCTATGAGCGATCTAGCGAAAGAGATCACGCCCGTAAACATTGAAGATGAGCTTCGAGGTTCATACCTAGACTATGCGATGTCAGTTATCGTTGGTCGTGCTCTTCCAGATGTGCGTGATGGCCTAAAGCCTGTACACCGCCGCGTTTTGTTCGCGATGAATGTACTAGGTAACGATTGGAATAAACCATACAAAAAATCTGCCCGTGTTGTTGGCGACGTAATCGGTAAATATCACCCTCACGGTGATAGCGCTGTGTACGATACTATCGTACGTATGGCTCAGCCGTTTTCGCTTCGTTACATGCTAGTCGACGGTCAAGGTAACTTCGGTTCGATCGATGGTGACTCAGCGGCGGCAATGCGTTATACCGAAGTTCGCATGGCGAAAATCGCCCATGAACTTCTGGCTGATCTAGACAAAGAGACAGTGGACTACGTACCGAACTATGACGGTACTGAGCAAATTCCAGCTGTTCTACCTACAAAAATTCCTAACCTGCTGGTAAACGGTGCTTCTGGTATCGCGGTAGGTATGGCAACCAACATCCCACCACATAACCTTGGTGAAGTGATTGATGGCTGTCTTGCGTACATCAATAATGAAGCGATCACTATTGATGAACTGATGGACTATATTCCTGGTCCTGACTTCCCAACAGCAGCGCTAATCAGCGGTCGTAAAGGTATCGTAGATGCTTATAAGACTGGCCGCGGTAAAATCTACATGCGCTCGAAAGCGGAAATCGAAGCAGACAAGAATGGTAAAGAGACCATCATTGTTACTGAAATTCCGTATCAGGTGAACAAAGCTCGCTTGATCGAGAAGATTGCAGAGCTAGTAAAAGATAAGAAAGTAGAAGGCATCAGTGCACTGCGCGACGAGTCAGATAAAGACGGTATGCGCATTGTTATTGAATGTAAGCGTGATGCAGTAGGCGAAGTGGTTCTAAACAACCTTTACGCTCAAACTCAGCTGCAAACAACTTTCGGTATCAACATGGTTGCGCTGAACAATGGTCAGCCACAACTATTCAACCTGAAAGACATGTTGAAGTGTTTCGTTGATCACCGTCGTGAAGTTGTTACACGTCGTACTATCTACGAACTGCGTAAAGCACGTGACCGTGCACACATCCTTGAAGGCCTGGCTCTTGCGCTAGCTAACATCGATGAAATCATTGAACTGATCCGTAACGCACCGACACCAGCAGAAGCAAAAGCTGGCCTGGTTGCTCGCGGTTGGGACCTGGGTAACGTTGCAGCAATGCTAGAACGTGCCGGTACTGACGCAGCTCGCCCAGACTGGCTGGAAGAGCAATACGGTATCCGTGACGGTCAGTACTTCCTGACTGAAACTCAAGCACAAGCAATTCTAGACCTACGTCTACATAAGCTTACTGGTCTTGAGCACGAGAAGATCCTTGATGAATACAAGGCACTTCTGGATGAAATCGCTGAATTAATGCACATCCTTGCAAGCACAGAGCGCTTGATGGAAGTGATTCGTGAAGAGCTAGAATCTGTTCGCGAAGCATTCGGTGATGCTCGTCGTACAGAAATTACGGCTGCTAGCCATGATATCGACATGGAAGAGCTAATCGCTCGTGAAGACGTAGTAGTAACGCTTTCTCACGAAGGCTACGTTAAGTACCAAATCCTAAGCGATTACGAAGCTCAGCGTCGTGGTGGTAAAGGTAAGAGTGCAACTAAGATGAAGGAAGAAGACTACATTGAGCGTCTTCTAGTGGCGAATACCCACGACAACATCCTATGTTTCTCTACTCGCGGTAAGACATACCGTCTGAAAGTTTACCAACTACCATTAGCGAGCCGTACTGCTCGTGGTAAGCCAATCATCAACATTCTTCCTCTAGAAGAAGGTGAGCGTATTACTGCGATCCTACCAGTATCTGAGTTCAGCCCTGAGAAGTTTATCTTCATGGCAACTGGTGATGGTACCGTTAAGAAGACTTCACTAGACCAATTCGCGAACGTTCGTTCAAACGGTCTGATTGCAGTTAACCTACGTGACGACGATTCGCTAATCGGTGTGGATATCACTGATGGTCAAAGCGACATCATGCTGTTCTCTAAAGCAGGTAAAGTTGTTCGCTTCAGCGAAGACAAAGTACGTGCTATGGGTCGTACAGCGGCAGGTGTTCGTGGTATGAAGCTGGCTGATGATGATCAGGTTGTATCGCTAATTGTTCCTTCTAACGAAGGCGACATCCTGACTGTGACTCAAAACGGTTACGGTAAGCGTACAGAACTCGCGGAGTACCCGACTAAAGGACGAGCGACACAGGGTGTAGTTTCGATCAAGGTTTCTGAGCGTAACGGCCCTGTGGTTGGTGCGGTTCAGGTTGAAGAAGGCGACGAGATGATGATGATCACCGACGCTGGTACCTTGGTTCGTACACGTGTTGCAGAAGTTAGCCAAGTCGGACGTAACACTCAGGGTGTAACTCTGATCCGTACTGCTGATGACGAAAACGTTGTTGGTCTGCAGCGTATCGATGAAGTTGAAGAAGTTGAGCTAGCTGAAGGCGAAGAGATTGCTGACGGCGAACAAGCGACAACTTCTGAAGCTCCAGAAGCATCAGAACAACAAGGTGATGACACAGAAGCGTAAGCTAAAGTGATTATCTAACATTTGAGAAATGCCAGACGAAAGTCTGGCATTTTTTTTATCTTTTTATTGAAGGTGATAAAGGTCAAAGGAAGAGCTTCAACTATGCTTTAGATTACTGATATAGCCATTTAATGGTATTGTGTTCTGTATCTGGCTTGGGCATACTGCATGCCTATTAGTCAGTTTTAGGCTTATTTACAGGCATATTTAGTAAGGAGGGTTGAGTGCGTCCTAAGCATTTCAATCGGGCAGTTCAGCTCGGTGTAGCAGGTTTTTACTTTCTCTCTGTAATCGTCATCTCAGTCACGCTTATCTCTGAACACAAGTCGGTGAATTGGCTGTACCTTACTTTTCCTATTGCTATGTTCACTGCTTTTTTGGCGACCAAGAGACGTATCAGGATAACAGCGGCTTTAGTGTCCCTGTTGGTGCTATTTGGAGGTTCGATTATGGAACCTTTGGAGCTAGATGCGATTGAAGAGAGCTTTATCGTCTTGCCTCTTTGCTACATTGTTCTGTTTCCTGGTTCACTTTGGCCCATCGCTGTAGGGTTAGGGCTCATTGCCAGCTACCTGATTGAACTGCCTACCGAGGAGTTTGATGAGTTCACCGAAGATGCGATTGAAGTTCTGTTTATTACCATCTTTGCTACAGTGATGACCCGCTATCAGCAGGAAGCGAAAAAACAGTCGGCGTTGTACAAGCGTGCGAGCTTAACCGACTACCTGACTCATTTGCCCAACCGTAAATCCTTCTTTAAAGAGATTAATGATCTTCAAGCCAGCGATGAGATGGATTATGCGGTTATTCAAGTTGCTTTGAACAACCTAAAAAAGGTCAATGATGACCTTGGCTACGGATATGGTGATGAACTGCTGCATCAATTCGCGCGTCACGTTAAGAGGCTCATAGGTCGCAAAGGTAAACTGTTTCGTTTAGGTGGCGATGAACTGATGGTGTTGATCTCATGTCCACAAGGCAATCTTGATGAAGTACACCAAACCATTGCCCGATTAGATGCCCATTACGATACGGTTTGCAAAATCCACAATACCTCGCACAGATTAAGATACATTGGTGGTTGTGCACTGTTAAGCGATGCCCAGAATAATCTCAAGTTGTGGGGCAAGAATGTCGATGCAGCGATCTCGCGAGCAAAGCAGAATGACGCAAACAGTGTGCAATGGTATGACGATCAGTTGATGGATGACACTATTCGCGCTCACCAAATTGAGATCGAACTTAAAGGGGCTATCGACAATAAGCAGCTGTTTCTGGTTTACCAGCCAAAAGTCGATATAGAGGCCAAGAAAATTATCGGTGCTGAAGCTTTGATTCGTTGGCAGCATCCCGATTTGGGTTTGGTGGTTCCCAATGATTTTATCAGCGTCGCGGAACGGACCGCACAAATCATCCCAATTGGTCGCTGGGTGTTTGAACAAGCGATCATTCAGGCTAAGTCCTGGCTCGATGCAGGTACAAGAGTTCCTATTTCGATTAACGTTTCAAGTGTCCAGTTTGCGCATGACGATATCTTCCCTTATATCACTGAGTTGTTGAACAAGCACAATGTCCCCGCGAATTGCCTGCAAATCGAAATTACCGAAACAGCGATGATGGATAAGCACTCTCAAGTCGCGCAAACCTGTAAGCAGTTGCAAGATCTTGGTATGACAATAGCAATTGATGATTTTGGCGTTGCTTATTCTTCGCTTAACTATTTAAAACGCCTACCGATCGATGTGATTAAAATCGATAAATCTTTTATCGACGACTGTGTTGAGGATGTTACAGACCATATGATAGTTCGTACCATTATTCAGATGGGGCAAAACCTGAGTAAAACGGTTATCGCTGAAGGGGTAGAGAATGAGGAACAACTAGAATTATTGCGTCGTGAGAAATGCCATCAGTTTCAAGGCTACTTATTTTCCAAACCCATTTCTGCTGAACAATTTACTGGGTTACTTAGCTAGTTTAAGTGCTTCCCCTTATGCGTTCTGGCACCGTACGTCGTGCCAACTTAACCTTGTCAATTTACCGTCATATGTTTACTAAAATTGACGCTATAACAATACGTTATCTTCGATCAATTTACTGCTTTTATTTCGTGCAAGCGTAGGATTTTGCCTATAAACTGCCGAGCCTGTCTGTTCCACAACTTGTATAGAAACTATGAAACTATCATTGAAGCAAAAACTCATTGGTGCGAGCCTGGTAGCCGTTGTGCTTATGGCCAGTGCACTGACTTGGCTATCTGCCGACAAACTGTCTGAGCAAACTCGCAATGGTGTTACCGCGCGAGCTGAAAGCTTAGCAACGGCAGCATCTGAAGGTATCTCCGACTGGATTTCTATCCGTAAAGATATCGCGACTGCGTTTAACGACTACAGCAAAGAAGCGGATGTTGTCCCTTTCTTGCAACAAGCACGTAAGGCGGGTGGCTTTGATGACATCTTCTTAGGCACTCCAGAAGGTGGCATGTACCGTTCTCACCCAGAGCGTAACCGAGCTGATTACGATCCGCGCACACGCCCTTGGTATATTGACGCAAACAATGCTGGTAAACAGATCATTACTACTGCGTACAAAGATGCGATTACTAATGCACTACTTGTTACCATTGCTGAACCTATTCGTGCTAACGGTGAGCTAGTCGGTGTGGTTGGTGCGGATGTACTGATTGACCAGTTAATCAATGACGTAATCAATCTGGATGCAGGTAAAAACGCTTACGCTATGTTGATCGATGCGCAAGATGGCACATTCCTGGCACACCCGGATAAATCATTTTCTCTAAAACCTGTAACCACTTTGTCTAAACAGCTCAACCTGCGTGCGATTGAGCATGCGGCGGACACTGGTTCGATCGAGATGATTGAGCGTAATGGTCAGGAGAAACTTTACTTCTTCACTAAGGTACCTGATACCCAATGGATTTTTGCCATTGAGATGGACCGCGCGACTGAAGAAGCGGCGCTTACTGAGCTACTACAAAGCCTGACTATTACGGCTGTTGTTATCACCCTTATTGTGATTGCACTTGTATCCTGGCTGGTTAACTTCCTGTTTAGCGATCTTGTTCGTGTGTCTAAAGCGCTAGAAGAGATCGCATCAGGTGAAGGTGACCTGACTCAACGTCTTGAACCTCGTAGCGATGACGAAGTGGGTCAGTTGGCGACAAACTTCAACATCTTTGTTGGCAACATGCACGCAATGGTGTCTAAGCTCAGCCTGGTTTCAGCGTCACTTTCTGAGCAGTCTAAGCAAACTGCGGCACAAGCTGAAGAGCGTAGTGCACGAATTCGTCTGCAACAGGACGAGATCAATATGGTTGCAACGGCTATCAACGAAATGGCTGCGGCGACTCAGGAAATCGCTGGCAACGCAGACCATACTGCGCAGAACTCTAGCGAAGCGGTAACTGCGTGTATTCACGGTGGTGAGCAGGTAGTTCAAACTCAGGGCTCAATCCAGAACCTGGCAACAGAAGTGGGTGTTGCGACTGAAGTTATTCAGGAGCTTGAACTGCACGGCAACAGCATTAGCACTATTCTTTCTACCATTCAGGATATCGCTGAACAGACTAACCTGTTGGCGTTAAACGCAGCGATTGAAGCGGCGCGTGCTGGTGAACAGGGTCGTGGCTTTGCGGTTGTTGCTGATGAGGTTAGGGTATTGAGTCAACGTACTCATGCTTCAACCAAAGAGATTCAGCAGATGATCGAGACACTGCAGAACACGACAGGTAAAGCGGTAGGCATCATGGGCGATAGCCGTCAACTTGCGGATACCAGTGTGACTGATGCAGACTCGGCTGCGGTTAGCCTGACACAAATTCAGACTGCGGTAGAACGCATTAGTGACATGGCGACGCAAATCGCTTCTGCAGCAGAAGAGCAGGCGTCTGTGACATCGGAAATCACCCGTAATACGGTTGGCATTCGCGATGTATCAAACGAACTTGCGGATGAAGCACACGACGCAGCAGCTCAAGCGGCTCAACTGTCTGAGCTATCTAATGAGCTTGAGCAAGAGATTCAACGCTTTAAGTTGTAATTGAGCTAGACCAACGAATTAGCCCCGTGACGACGGGGCTTTTTTATATGTCATGAATTTCCAAAATGGAAAAAACAACTAAACCTTATTTCAATAGTGGATATTGACTTAACTGAGATAAAATCCTTAAAAACAATAAGGATTAACTAACATGTCAGATATCCATAATCAGTTCCAAACACGTATCTACAACATAGTCACAGATGCGACTCTGTCTCCTAAACAGAAAAACCAGTTTCTGGCGCTCGAAGCTGAAGCAAGCTTGCCTTATATGGACATCTCCCAGCAGGTAAAAGATGCCATGGAGCAGGGAGTGTTGTGTGACATGTTTGAAGGACATGCCCCTTTTAAGCCTCGTTATGTGCTGCCCGATTACGCTAAGTTCCTTCAACAAGGTTCAGAGTACCTAGAGCTAGAACCGGCAACCGATTTTGATGACGCACTTAATTTGCTAACCATCATCTACCATCATGTTCCGTCGGTAACCAATATCCCTGTTTATCTTGGTCAACTGGATGATGTACTGCTGCCGTATGTTGGCGATCTGGACCAACAACAGATTTATACCAAGCTCAAGCGCTTCTGGATAATGCTAGACAGAACACTTCCAGATGCCTTTATGCACGTTAACATTGGCCCAAGTGATAACGTAATCTGTCGTACTATCTTGCAGGTTGACGCTGAACTAAAACAGATCGCGCCTAACCTGACCTTTATGTATGACCCTGAAGTGACGCCAGATGATCTACTAAGACAGGCGACCAGCAACATTTGCGAATGCAGCAAGCCGCACATCGCTAACTACCCAATTCACGCCGCTTCATACGGCGACAAACAGTTTGGTATTGTGAGTTGCTACAACTCACTACCATTGGCTGGTGGCTCTAACACGCTAGTGCGAATGAACCTCAAAGAAGTAGCGGCTCGCTCTACTAATCGCGAAGAGTTCCTCAATCAGGTATTACCACGCTATAGCCAACTGATGGTAGAACTGATGGATGCACGTAGCAGCCATCTACATGAAGAATCCAACTTCTTTAAAGGCTTCCTAACCACCGAAGGGCTAATCGACGAAGATCGCTTTGCACCTATGTTTGGTATCTACGGCATGGCCGAAGCGGTCAATGCACTACTTGAGAAAGAGGGGATAGAGGCTAAGTATGGACATGCTCCAGCGGCCAATGATCTCGCGGTTGAGATCTCTGCCAAGTTAGCTGAACTTGTCGACAGCTCGCCGGTTAAATATGGCTTAGAAGGCAAGGCGCTATTGCATGCTCAAGGTGGTATCAGTCTTGACCACCAAGTAACGCCAGGGGTACGTATCCCATATGGTACTGAACCGGATCCGGTCAGCTACGTTCAGGCCACTGCGCGACAGCACCAATACTATACGTCAGGTATCAGTGACATTCTGACGATTGACGAAACCGTAAAGTCTAACCCAGAGGCGATGTTTAACCTGTGTAAAGGGGCGTTAAGTCTTGGCTATCGAGAGTTTACTGCCAACGTTGCATCGAATGATCTGGTGCGTGTCACTGGTTACATGATTAAGATATCGGACATTAATAAATTCGCGGAACATGGCTCGAGAAAAAACACCACCTTCCTCGGCGCGGAAGCCGCTAAAAACACAGGTATCCTTGATAGAGCGCCGCGTGTGGTGAGCATGGAAACAACGCCTACCTATTAACGAGTTGAAGAAACGGTATGGATGAGAAACGCGCACTTGTCAGTCGCATTCTGAATTTTTCCTGCGTAGATGGACCAGGCAATCGCCTGGTCATCTTTCTGCAAGGGTGTAACTTCAACTGCAAAAACTGCCATAACCCCCATACGATCAATCACTGCAACCATTGTGGAGATTGTGTATCGGGCTGTCCGACTCAGGCGCTCTCGATAAATGCGCATGACAAAGTGGTGTGGGATGAGTCCCTTTGTACTCATTGCGATCACTGTATTGATGTGTGTCCTCATAAGTCGAGCCCAAAGATTTTAAGTTACAGTGTCACTGATTTGATTGAGTTGATAAAGCAACAACGTTACTTCATCAGCGGCATAACGGTATCGGGAGGAGAGGCGACGCTCCAGCTGCCTTTCATTATTCAACTGTTCGAGCGAGTAAAATCGGATCCTGAACTCAGTCATCTAACCTGCTTTATTGATAGCAATGGTTATCTGCCTGAAACGGGGTGGCAACGTGTTGAACCTTGGCTGGATGGTGTCATGGTCGACCTGAAAGCCTGGCAGCAAGAGACCCATCAGTGGTTAGTTGGCCGCTCAAATCATAAAGTAATTGCGTCGATTACCTATCTCGCCAGCATCGGAAAACTGCACGAACTTCGCTTGCTCCACATACCGGGCAAAAGCGATCTTGATAGCCAGCTAAATGATTTGGTCAGACTGATTAACACTCTGCCTGACGACCTTGTTGTCCGTCTCAATGCTTTTCAGCATCATGGTGTGATAGGCGAGGCTCTTCAATGGGAGAAATGCTCTGAGTCCGAGATGACGCGCTTTCATCAATTGTTTGCGGGCAAAATCAGTCAGCCAATTAAACTGCCGACGGTTTATGCCTAATCATCATTTTTCGCGCATTTATGCGACTTGGTACACTTGTTGCTTCTGGGCAACTTCTTGCTTGGGCTGAGCAAGATCTTGCTCGAATCGAGCAAAAAGTTGCTCAGCTCGTATATTAACAAACGCTTAAATTATTGAAATATATAGCCTTTCATTTTGGCATGGTTCTTGACTTAGGGTTAGGTGTTTTTACACCCAAACCATAAGGATTTTACTATGCCAACTCCATGTTATATCTCTATCGACGGTGAAACTCAGGGTCTTATCACTGCAGGTGCGT
>Ga0209379_10000278_pt1 | contig 48982 bp, 43 predicted proteins | sample tdDd001_FD_187124 | JGI IMG/M metagenome (GOLD analysis project Ga0209379, IMG submission 187124) | Marine sediment microbial communities from the Atlantic coast under amendment with organic carbon and nitrate - tdDd00.1 (SPAdes)... | ecosystem: Environmental > Aquatic > Marine > Coastal >... | reverse complement strand
AGAAATATCATCAACACTTAGACGGATAAGAACACCAATATTATTGATGATCATAATTTCATCGCCTGGAAGAACAATTTGTGCACCAATAAGTTCACCCGTCTTCTCAGTGACATTGTAAGTTTTAATACCCTTACCACCACGTGTTTGTAAACGGTATTCCTCAATTGATGTTTGCTTACCATAACCATTTTCACTAACTACGAGTAGTTTTGACTCTGGCTCGATACGCTCCATAACAACAACAGCATCATCGGAATCAAGTTGGATACCGCGAACACCTGTAGCAGTACGGCCCATTTCACGAACATCAGTTTCATGGAAACGAATCGATTTACCTTTACGGCTTACGATGATCATTTCATCATTTCCTGATGTTTCACGAATGTTAATAAGCTCATCACCAACATTCAGGTTGATCGCAATAAGACCTGATTTACGGTTAGAGTCCAGCTTTTTTAATGCTGTCTTCTTGATTGTACCCATCTTCGTAGCGAAGACAAGGTAACCCGTATTGAAGTCCTTAATAGGCATCATCGTTGTTACGATTTCATCAGGCTCAAGTTGAACCAAGTTCACAATATTTGTGCCCTTTGAAATTCGAGTTGCATCTGGAATCTCGTATGTTTTCAGCCTATAAACTTTACCGAAGTTTGTGAAGACAAGTAAATTGTCATGCGTAGACATTGAGTAAATATGTTCAACAAAATCTTCTTCTTTCGTTGCCATACCTTGTTTACCACGTCCACCACGTTTTTGACTTTGGTATGTGCTTGAAGAAACACGCTTAATATAACCAGCATGAGTCAATGTCACAACAACCTCATCTTGTTCAATCAAATCTTCCATATTGATTTCATCAATTGCAAACGAAATTTCCGTACGACGTGCATCGCCATAACGATCACGAATACGAATTAAATCTTCACGGATAATCGCTGTAAGCAGCTTTTCATCTGCAAGAATTGCTTTAAGTTCCTTGATTTTGAGCAGAATTTGCTGATACTCATTTTCGATCTTGTCGCGTTCAAGACCCGTCAATCTCTGAAGACGCATATCTAGGATTGCTTGTGCTTGAATTTCTGATAATGTGAAGTTCTCTATCAGTGCCGCTTTGGCCACTGCTGTACTCTCAGAACCACGAATGGTCTTGATCACTTCATCAATATTATCAATGGCAATTCGTAGACCTTCTAAAATATGAGCTCTATGCTCAGCTTTTGCAAGGTCATACTTCACACGGCGTGTTTCCACTTCTTTCTGGTGAGCCAGATAGTGTGAAAGTATTTGATGCAAGTTTAGAACTTTTGGTTGATTATCGACAAGGGCAATCATAATCATTGAATATGTGCCTTGTAGCTGTGAATGCTTGAACAGCTTGTTAACAACGACGTTTGGATTCACATCACGTCTAAGTTCAACAACAACTCGAATACCATTTCTATTGGATTCATCACGAAGATCCGTGATTCCGTCAATTTTTTTGTTTCGAACTAAATCTGCAATGCCTTCAATCATTTTAGACTTATTGACTTGGTATGGAATCTCAGTGATGATGATCGCCATCTTACCTTTACGAATTTCTTCGATAGTGTATTTTGAACGAACACGAACACGTCCACGACCGGTTCTATAAGCTTGTTTGATTGCTTCCATGCCCATGATTTCAGCACCCGTTGGGAAGTCTGGTCCTTTAATGATTTCAATCAAGTCTTCAACGTCAGTTTCAGGCTCATCAATCATTTTTACAACACCATCAATAACCTCAACTAGGTTGTGGGGTGGAATTGATGTTGCAAGACCAACCGCAATACCATTTGATCCGTTGACTAAAAGATTTGGGAACCGTGCAGGTAAAACCTTTGGTTCTTTCTCTGTTTCATCAAAGTTTGGAGAAAAATCTACCGTGTCTTTATCGATGTCTTTCATCAACTCAGATGCAAGGCGTGTCATACGTGCTTCCGTATAACGCATTGCTGCTGCACTGTCACCATCGATTGAACCGAAGTTACCGTGTCCGTCAACAAGCATGTAACGAATAGAAAAATCCTGTGCCATACGAACCATCGCGTTGTACACGGAAGAATCACCATGCGGGTGGTACTTACCCAGTACTTCACCGACGATACGAGCTGATTTTCTATGCTGCTTGTCATGTGTAAAGCCAATTTCGTTCATCGCATACAAGATACGTCGATGAACAGGCTTTAGACCATCACGAACATCCGGCAGAGCACGGCTGACAATTACGCTCATTGCGTAATCAAGATAGGACTGTTTCATTTCGTCCCGTATATCTATACCTATGACTCTTTCGTTTGTGTCATTCATTCAAACACACCTCTATATATCCAGATTAGTTACATCTTTGGCATACTTATCGATGAACTCACGACGTGGCTCAACTTTCTCACCCATTAATGTCGTGAAGATCATATCCGCTTCCACGGCATCCTCAATATTAACTTTAATCATTGTGCGAACCTCAGGATCCATCGTTGTTGTCCATAATTGCTCAGGATTCATCTCACCAAGACCCTTGTAGCGCTGGATCTGTGGCATTGGAGAACGGCCGATTTCCTGCAGTAATTTTTCTAGCTCAGCATCAGAATACGTGTAGTATTCTTTACTCTTCTTCTTTACCTTGTATAAAGGCGGCATAGCAATAAATATATGGCCATTATCAATAAGTGGTCTCATGTACCGGAACATAAATGTGAGTAGTAACGTACGAATGTGCGCACCATCCACATCGGCATCGGTCATGATAACAATTTTATGATATCTAAGCTTTTCAAGATCAAAATCTTCACCAATGCCACAACCGAATGCTGTGATCATCGCTCTGATTTCTGACGAATTGAGAATACGTGATAAATTTGCTTTCTCTACGTTCAGGATTTTACCACGCAGTGGCAGAATCGCTTGTGTAGCTCTATCACGACCTTGCTTTGCCGAACCTCCGGCAGAGTCCCCTTCGACAATGTAAACTTCGCTGAGAGCCGGATCTCTTTCCGAACAGTCAGCCAGCTTGCCAGGTAGAGCCATTCCATCAAGAACACCTTTACGGCGCGTCAAATCACGCGCTTTTCTTGCTGCTTCTCTCGCTCTTGCCGCTCGAAGACATTTATCAACGATAATTTTGCCTTCGCCCGGATTCTCTTCAAGGAAAGTAGATATAACATCTCCAGTAACAGCTTCTGTGATTCCGCGCATTTCACTGTTTCCAAGTTTGGTCTTTGTTTGACCTTCAAACTGTGGATCCGTTAACTTAACTGAAATGATGGCTGTAAGGCCTTCACGGATATCATCACCTGTAAGGTTTGTATCTTTTTCTTTTAAGAAACCCTTCTTACGTGCGTAATCATTCACAACACGTGTTAAAGCACTTCTAAATCCACTAAGGTGCGTTCCACCTTCGTGTGTATTGATGTTGTTCGCAAAAGTGAACACATTGTCTGAGAAACCATCTGTGTATTGCATCGCAATCTCTACAGTGTTAACTTCAGATTCTGTTTCACAGTAAATAACTTTCTCATGAATGGATGTTCTATTTTTGTTCAAGAATAGAACAAACTCCTGAATTCCACCTTCATAATGAAATTCTGACTTCTTTTCCATTTCAGGACGATCATCGCTTAGAATAATTCTAACGCCCTTATTTAAGAACGCCAGTTCTCGCAGACGGTGCTCAAGAATATCAAAATCATAATCCAGTTCTTCAAAAATCTGATCGTCTGGTTTGAAAACGGTCTTTGAACCAGTTTTTTCTGCAGTTCCCACAACATCAAGCTGCTTCACTGTTTTACCACGAGCAAAGTCAATACGATGTATTTCTCCATCACGTTGAACTTCAACATACATCCACTCACTGAGTGCATTTACAACTGATGCTCCAACGCCATGCAGACCACCTGATACTTTGTAGCCGCCACCGCCAAATTTTCCGCCTGCATGAAGCACTGTATGGATAACTTCCACCGCTGGCATATTCATTTTTGAGTGCATGCCAACTGGCATACCACGCCCGTCATCTGTTACGCTGATTGTATTTCCATCTCCGATAGTAATATTGATATTTTTACAATAACCTGCTAAGGCTTCATCAATACTGTTATCTACGATTTCATACACCAAATGGTGAAGACCTCGCGAACTTGTGGTTCCGATATACATCCCTGGTCTTTTTCGTACTGCTTCTAGACCTTCAAGGACCTGTATCTGTTCCGCATTGTATTCGTCTTGAATTCGATCTGTCACGTTATTACCTCCCGACCGTTCGAATATGCTTCTTCTCACTAATTTATGATTGTGAGAATTATAATTAATCATATTGATCTATATTTTTACATGCTCGCCTTCTCGTCTTCTCTTTGACCATTCAAAGGTGAAGCCGATCCACGATCCACATGAAAAATTCTTGCATCTTTGATGTAGGCCTCATCTATGGATTCCACATCAGTTATTGTGATAATTGTCTGAATGTCACGCATTGTCCGTATTAAATCATTCTGCCTTCGACTATCAAGTTCAGACATCACATCATCAAGAAGTAAAATTGGATACTCTCCAACTTCTTCTTTGATTATTTCTATTTCAGAAAGGCGAAGTGATAACGCAGCTGTACGCTGTTGTCCTTGAGATCCAAACTGTCTAATATCAATTTCATTCACAAAAATACCCATGTCGTCACGGTGTGGTCCAACGCTGGTATTTCCACGCTTCAAATCCCTCTCATATGCAGTCTTCAGACGTTCTTCAAAGACCATATATATTGTATCATATTCATCATAGTTTTTTACCGAAATATTGGATAAATACTCAATCTTTAATTTCTCTTTTCCATCGGTGATGCCATGATGTATTCCTTTGCTAATTTCCCCCAATCGAGTGAGAAATTTATGACGACGCATAATCACATCTGTACCAGCTTTTGCTAACTTTTCGTCCCAGATTGGCATCATGGCTGCCATAGATTTTTTATAAGGGATTTGTTTAAGCAGCTCGTTTCTTTGGCCCATTATACGCATATACTCTATCAGACCCTGACAATACCTCGGACTTATCTGAGAAAGCTCTCTGTCGATAAATCTACGCCTCTCAGAGGGACCTTCTTTTATAAGTCTAAGGTCTTCTGGTGAAAAAAGGACAATATTGAGCGCACCAAATAAATCAGACCGTTTGTGAAGTCTATTTCCATTCACACGAATATCTTTTTCAGCTTGCCGATTGAGTCTAAAATCTATGTTCACATCAGTATAAGCTTTTTGTGCATGTACACGCACTTGAGCTTGATCATGATCCATTCGTACAAGATCCTTGTCACGATTGGTTCTAAATGACTTTCCAAATCCAGTAACATAAATAGATTCCAGTAGATTTGTCTTTCCTTGAGCATTGTTTCCAATAATGATATTGAGTTTTGGACTTAACTCTAAATTTGTCTCTTCGTAGTTGCGATAGTTTTTAAGTATCAGCTGATCGATATACAATCGAGTTCACCGCCTAAAATTCTGAAATCACCTTACACGTAATAACTTCTGAAATTTCACCTTTGTCATCTGGTACGAATAATTCTATAACGTCACCATCATATAGTTTCTTACCACGCGATGTGCAAACTTCGCTGTTTACACGTACAAGTTTTTCTTGGATAAAAAGCTTTGCAACACCGCCAGAATCGACAAGCTCAGCAAATTTTAAAAATTGATCCAACTTGATAAATTCGGTTTTAATCTTAACTTCTTGCATAATAACCTCCACATTATAAAACGGGCAGAAGTCCTCATGAAATGAGGACTTCGAATAGTTAGCAGTATTCCTTTAATCCAGATTATAATCTGGGTTTATTTATGATGCACTGGCAATACGTACCGGAGTTACTATGTACGTGTAATTCTCATGATCAGACGGCATCATAACGCACGGACTAACACTGCTTGTTAGTTTCATTATAACATCTTCACAGTCCATAACCTTAAGTGCATCTGTTAAATACTTAGGATTAAATCCAATTTCTAAATCCTGGCCATCAAGTGCAATCATAACTTCTTCGTCAACGCTTCCCATCTCAGTATTAGATGTAATATGCATACTGCCATCTCTAATAGTCAGTTTTATGGAATTGTTTTTACCTTCACGTGCCATCAGACTCGCACGATCAATACTGCCTTGAAGCTCTGATGTTTTCACTAAAACCTCAGACTTAAATTCTTTCGGTTGAATCATTTCATATTGAATAAATTCACCCTCTAAGATTCTAGATACAATCTTAACATTCTCAACACTTACGAGGATGTGTTTTTCCGTGAAAGATATCTTCACCGTTTCATCTCCATCATAGCCGCCAAGAATTCTATTAATTTCTGATAATGTCTTACCTGGCACAACAGCTTGCTCATTCATTTGAGCATCAATACGTGCTTTGCGAATTGCAAGTCTATATCCGTCAATACTTACTATTGTAATGTTATTGTCCTCTACTTTTATAAGAGAACCTGTCAGAATTGGTTTTGAATCATTTTGACTAATTGCAAAGATTGTTTGACGAATCATATTACTGAGTAGATCTTGTTGCATCTCAAATGAATGAAGATCTTCAACTTCTGGCAATTCTGGATATTCAACAGCAGCTTGTCCAACCAAGTTGAAATCTGACTTCTCGCACAAAATCCGAACATTATGGTTATCATCGACCATAATTTCCACTTGTGCATTTGGTAACTTTCGAATGATCTCACCAAAGATTCTGGATGATACAACAATACCACCAGGGATATCAATGTTTGCTTCTATATAAGTTTCTATACCTATACTTAAATCATTGCCTGTTAGCTTTAAACGACCATCGTGTGATTCTAATAAGATGCCTTTTAGGATCGGTAGCGTTGTTTTTGTAGAAACAGCTTTTTGAACGATGTTAATGCCTGAAGCAAGGTCTTTTTGTTGACAAGAAAACTTCATGTGGATAACCTCCCATCAATTTGGGTTACAAAACGTATATATATAGTATTAAATTATTATAGTCATAGTAGTAGGGCCTGTTGATACTGTGCAAAACCCACTCAAGCAGTTAAAGCTCTAGAGTTAAAGCCTGTGAGGTAAATGTGCATAAGTTCAAATAAACGGGCAAGTTATACACTTTTATAATCGTGCCTGTTTAGGGTAAAGTTATACACATTTCTCTATAGAGTTATATACAGGATTTTGTGAGTTACTCGCCGAGAATCTCTTTTTTGAGTTTATCAAGCTTATCTGCAAATTCTGGCTTTTCTTTTTGTTCTCTTAATATCTTATCGTAGGCATGGATAACCGTGGTATGATCACGTCCACCAAACTCTTCGCCAATTTTTGGAAGAGATAGATCAGTCATTTCACGACAGAGGAACATCGCAATTTGTCTAGGATAAGAAATTGCACGAGTTCGTCTTTTGGATTCAATCTCTTCAATTTTTAAATTGTAATACTGTGAAACGACATCTTTGATGAGATTAACAGTCACTTGCTTTGGTCTAGAGGATGAAATGATGTCCTTTAGAGCTTCCTGTGTTAAGTCAACTGAGATTTCTCTATTTGTGAGAGATGAATACGCGATAATTCTAGTTAAAGCGCCTTCAAGTTCACGAATGTTAGATTTTATTTTCTTTGCAATGAATTCAAACACTTCATTTGGAATGTCGATACTGTCCACTTCGGCTTTTTTTCGAAGAATTGCAATTCGAGTTTCAAAATCAGGTGCTTGGATGTCAGTGATTAGACCCCATTCAAATCTCGAACGAAGACGATCCTCTAATGTAGGGATTTCTTTTGGTGGTCTGTCACTGGAAACGATAATTTGTTTATTGGCTTCATAGAGCGCATTAAATGTATGGAAAAATTCTTCCTGCGTTCTTTCTTTACCGGCAATAAACTGAATATCATCGACAAGCAGCACATCAACATGTCTGTACTTGTTTCTGAATTCCTCATTTTTATCGTCTTTGATGGAGTTTATGAGCTCATTTGTGAATTTTTCACTAGAGACGTAAACAACTTTTGATTGCGGGTTGTTATCGAGGATATAATGACCAATCGCATGCATAAGATGGGTCTTTCCAAGACCAACACCACCATATATAAACAGTGGGTTGTATGCGCGTGCTGGTGATTCAGCAACTGCAAGTGATGCAGCATGAGCAAATCGATTAGAATTGCCAATGACGAATTCATCAAAAACGTATTTAGGATTAAGCAGAGGTGCTTCAAAGCCCTCTTTATCCTTCATAATTGCATCAGATTCATCGTCTACATATGTTGCGTCACTAGGAATGACGAATTCCAGTTCATATGAAAGTGATGTGACTTGTTTTAATGCATTGGAGATGAGAGACACGTATCGATTCTCTAGAATTTCTTTATTAAATTCATTTGGAACTCCAAGTAGTACAGTTTTACCCTTGATCGCGATGGGTTCAATTGTTTTTAACCAAGTATTAAAGCTAACTTCCGTTAACTCGTTTTTGATCAAAGTTAATGTTTTTTCCCATATCTCACGAACACTTAAGCCCATGCCTTAACCCCCTATATATATGGATAGAAATCGATTAGTCCACAATATATACACAGATTTTGTGAATAACTTTCTAAAATACCCCATATGAAGACAAAAAAAGATATTCACAAGCGAAAAATCAACTTGTGGAATATCTTATAAGCCGATTGATCAAACAGGATACAATTAACAGTATCCATATTTTCTAGTTTAAGTTCTCCACACAATGAAATACTGCAAATATGGAGAAAGTTAACTATAAGCATTGATATATGCACAGCTTTATCCACAATTCTTAATGGAATTTAATACTTTGGATGAATAACTAACATATCAACAGCAAAATTTATAATATCAAATCTTTGTCGATATTTCAATTATAATATAATAATTATCCACAGGGAAGGTTTTTGTGGATAACTTTTAAGGATATTTTTTTTATTCACATGTTGATTTTTGAAATCTTCCTTTATATAATGAGGAAGGATTTTTATTTCGGAGGCATATATAAGGAAGTTTATAAATCTAGTGAAATTTCTTGACAAGGCAAATGCTTGACGTTATAATTATTTAGCGGACTTTGTGTATTTAATTATTAAGTATATTTTTAATATATAACCTTTAATATGAGGGAGGTGTATCCGGTGAAAAGAACATATCAACCTAAGAACCGTCAACGTAAGGTGGAGCACGGATTCAGAAAAAGAATGCGTACTAAAGCTGGTCGTAACATTCTTAAAAACAGAAGAAAAAGAGGCAGAAAAAGCTTGACTGCATAAGACCGCGTAACGTGGTCTTTTTTGCAATTTAGGATTATTTAGGCTGTTTATCAGCCTTTTATAATCTAAAGCGAGAATCAAAAGAAGTTGATTAGAACGATTTCGGTTGTTCTAATCACACAAAAAACGGAGGAAGTGCCGTGGGATATGATAGTCTCAGGAACAGTCGCGAATTCCAAGCCGTTTATAAACGGGGCCGATCGGTCGTCACGAAATATATCGTGATGTATTATAAAAAAAATGACTTGAACGAAAACCGTATTGGCATATCCGTCAGTAAGAAGGTTGGCAATGCTGTCATCCGTAATCGAGTGAAGCGCCTTATAAAGGAAGCCTTTCGACTGAAGGCCGATTCAATCGGACAGGGATATGACATCGTATTTGTAGCGAGAGTCCGTATGAACCAGGCTACATTTAAAGATACGACCCGTGAAATGAATCGCGTATTAAAGGAATTAAGCAACTCGTAATACTCAGACGGATTTTACTTTCCTTATAATAAGGAAGGGTCCTATGGGTATTTTCAAGTTTAAAGAGAAATCAGGTGTAGATTTTGAAGAAATTTTTCATTTTTCTAATCAAACTGTACCGTAATTATATTTCGCCGATGTTGGGTAACAACTGTCGTTTTTACCCCTCGTGTTCTGCGTACACATTAGAAGCAGTTGAGAAGTATGGCGCAGCAAAGGGCGGTTTCATGGGTTTGAAAAGAATTTTGAGATGTCATCCGTTTCATCCCGGTGGCTATGACCCAGTGGAGTAACGGGTGAATTGAATAGGAGGATAATTCGTTGGATTTTATATATCAAGGACTTGGAGCACTACTTGGCGGTGTTTACGGATTCGTTGGAAGTTACTGGCTTGCAATTGTAATCTTTACGATCATTGTTAAGGTTGTTCTAGTACCATTGTCATTTAAACAACTTAAATCAACTCAGGCGATGAACGATGTTCAGCCAAAACTGAAGCAACTTCAGGAAAAGTATAAGGACGATAAAGAAACACTGAATATCAAGATGATGGAGCTTTATAAGGAACATAATATTAATCCTTTAGCAGGATGTCTGCCGCTTCTGATTCAAATGCCAGTTTTATTCGGACTTTTTGGCGTTCTGAGAAATCCAGCGAAATACGTATTTGACGGAAGTGAAGCACTAGCTACTGAAGCGCTTAATCAAGGTTTTATGTGGGTTTCAAACTTAAGCGTACCTGATTCACTGGGTGCTCTTATTGATACTGGAGTTCCATTTATTAATGGTCTTCCTGGTCTTCTTCCTATTCTAGCAGCATTAACAACATACCTTTCTATGGTACTTACAAGTGGAAAGCAGCAACAGGCGAATCAGCAAATGCAAACAATGCAAATGATGATGCCTCTGATGATTCTTTGGTTTGGTACATCAATGTCAGCCGGACTAATGATTTATTGGGTTGTAAGTAATGTGTTCCAAATGGGCCAACAGTATCTTATTCCGAAGTTGGCTAATAAGGAGGCGGCGTAATTAATGGACATCATGAATAGTAGTGTCGTCGAAAAAACTGGTAAAACGGTTGAAGAGGCACTTGAACTGGCTCTAATAGCTTTAGACACAGACAGAGACCAGGTTGAATTTGAAGTATTAGAAGAGCCTTCAAAAGCTTTTCTTGGAATATTTGGCGGTAGTGAAGCAAAAATCCGTGTAACTAAGATCAAGCATATTGATCAAATTGCTGTGGATTTTCTTCAAAACGTGCTGGATGAGATGGGTGTTGAGGCAGAATTCTCAGTGAACTTTGATGGTAAAGATCTAGCTGTTGAAATGTCTGGTACAGAAATGGCGCTATTAATTGGTCGTCGTGGACAAACACTAGATGCTCTACAGTATCTGCTAAGCCTTATCATTAACAAAGAAAGAGATGATTACGTTCGCGTAATTCTAGATACAGAAAATTATAGAGAAAAAAGAAGAGCTACGCTTGAGAAGCTAGCAAAAAGACTGGCACGAAAGGCTAGAAAAACACGCAAGGATATTGTGCTTGAGCCGATGAATCCGTACGAAAGAAGAATCATCCACTCAACACTCCAAGGCAACCCATACGTTTCAACTCGAAGCGAAGGGGATGAACCTTTCCGTAAAGTTATTATTTATCTGAACAATCGGTAATCCTGTGAAAACCCAGTCTAATGTGCTGGGTTTTCTTTTTTGAAAATTTAGAATGAATGAGGTGAGGACATGGAATTTGATACTATTGTTGCAATAGCAACGGCTCCAGGTGAAGGTGCTATTGGAATCATTCGTATTAGTGGTGATGAAGCGCAAAATATTTTAAATAGTATATTTCGAAGTAAACGTGGTCATAAAATAAAGCAGTTTGAAAATCGAAAACTCACATATGGTCATATTGTCGATGAAAATGAAAAGGTGATTGATGAAGTATTTGCAGTACTCATGCAAGCGCCTAAAACGTATACACGTGAGGATGTTGTTGAAATACATTGTCATGGTGGAATTGTACCACTACAGAATATCATGAAGCGTATTCTTAGACTTGATGCTCGTATGGCTGAGATCGGAGAGTTTACGAAACGCGCATTTTTAAATGGAAGACTTGATTTGGCACAGGCTGAATCTGTAATGGATCTAATAAGCGCCAAAACATCAAAGGGATTTGATGTGGCATTTGGTCAACTAGAAGGTGCATTATCTAGAAAGGTCAATAATTTGAGAGACACATTGGTCTCTACTATGGCACAGCTAGAGGTATGCATTGACTATCCTGAAGAAGACATTGAAGAAATCACATATAAAGAAGTTATAAAACAATTGAGCGGCATCAAGAGGGGTGTGGATGATTTACTGTCCTCATCAGAAACAGGTCGAATTATCAGAGATGGTTTATCCACAGTTATTGTTGGAAAACCCAATGTGGGTAAGTCGTCGCTCCTTAATGCCCTTCTTCGTGAAGCGCGTGCGATTGTTACGGATGTACCTGGAACAACACGTGATGTTATTGAAGAACTTATCAACATCAAAGGTGTTCCGTTAAAACTGATTGATACTGCAGGCATTAGAGAAACAGAAGATGTTGTTGAAAAAATTGGTGTTGAGCGTTCAAAAACTTTCTTTAACCAAGCTGATCTGGTTGTATTTGTGATTAATGCATCAGAACCACTGTCGGTCGAAGATGAAAACATTATCGAACTCATTCAAGACAAGAAATCAATTGTGGTTGTGAATAAAATTGATTTGCCACCTGCATTTGATGTGGATGAATTAGAAAAAAGACTTGTGGATAAAATTTTTGTGAGAACATCGATGATGAATGAGTCAGGAATAGAAGATGTGGAAAATCAAATTGCAGAGATGGTCTTTGGTGGAGAAGTGATTCGTAAAGAAAATGCATACGTTTCAAATATTCGTCATATCAGAGCTTTAGAAAAAGCATCGGACTCTATAGAGTCAGCAATACAAGCTGCTGAAAATGGTATGCCGTATGACTTTATTGAAGTGGATACAAAAGACACTTATGAAGCATTAGGCGAAATATCAGGTGAGACGATTGAAGATGATATGCTCACAAAAATATTTAGCAATTTCTGTTTAGGCAAGTAGTATAGAATCGGAGGAAGTAATGGCAGAGAAATTTTATGCTGACGCTTTTGATGTCGTAGTCATCGGCGCAGGACATGCAGGGTGTGAAGCAGGACTTGCTGCAGCTCGTATGGGAATGAAAACAGTGATATTCTCAATCAATCTTGATTCTGTCGCCATGATGCCTTGTAATCCATCAATTGGTGGAACAGGTAAGGGGCATTTGGTTTGCGAAATTGATGCCCTTGGTGGTGAGATGGGTCTGAACATAGATAAATCTTTTATCCAGAGTAAGATGTTGAATGTTCGTAAAGGTCCAGCAGTCCACTCGTTGCGTGCTCAAGCGGATAAATCGCTTTATCACAGAGAAATGAAGAAAGTGATTGAAAATCAAGATAACTTACTGCTTAAACAAGGTGAAGTGATCGAAATAGAAATGGAGAACAACCAGGTAAAAGGTGTTCTCACTGCAACCGGAGCTTACTATGAGGCAAAAGCAATTGTGTTGGCTACGGGTACGTATTTAGGTGGTAAGATATTCATTGGTGATGCTGTATTCCAAAGTGGACCAAATGGCCTTGCTCCATCACTTGAGCTTACAAAACATTTAAGTGATATTGGTATAGATATGCGAAGATTTAAGACTGGAACACCAGCTCGTGTGAATAAACGATCTTTGAATTATGACAATATGATAATTCAGCATGGTGATCCTGAAGTGGTTCCGTTTTCATTTATGAACGAAAACCTTGAACTTGATGAGGAACCGTGTTGGCTCACTTATACGAACGTTGAAACACATAAAGTTATTGAAGAAAATAAACATCGTTCGGCAATGTACGGTGGCCAGATCGAAGGTGCGGGTCCAAGATATTGCCCTTCAATTGAAGATAAAATCACTCGTTTTGCTGATAAAGATAGACATCAACTCTTTATAGAACCAGAGGGCCTTGATACAAACGAAATGTATGTTCAAGGTATGTCAACAAGCCTTCCTGAGGACGTGCAAATTAAGTTTATGCGTACAATTCCAGGGATGGAAAATGTTGAAATCATGAGACCTGCATATGCCATTGAGTACGACTGTGTAGATCCAACGCAACTGAAGCTTTCGTTGGAGTTTAAACACGTGGATGGACTCTTTTCAGCAGGTCAGTTTAATGGATCTTCTGGCTATGAAGAAGCTGCGGCTCAAGGACTGATTGCTGGAATTAACGCGGTCCGTAAAATTCAAGGCAATGAACCTTTCATACTTGATAGATCAGAAGCCTATATTGGTGTACTTATTGATGATCTTGTGATTAAAGGCACCAATGAACCTTATCGAATGATGACTTCACGAGCTGAATATAGACTTGTCCTTCGACAGGATAATGCAGATTTGAGACTGACTCAAAAGTCATATGACATTGGTCTTGCGACGGAAGAAAGAAAACAGAGACTTGATGATAAAATTGAGAAGGTAAAGAATGAGCTTGAGAGACTTCAAACTGTTAGAGTGAAGCCTGCAGAAAGTAATCCTTTCTTAGAAAGTTTAGGCAGTGCATCAAATCTGAAGAGTGGCATATCTCTCCTTGATTTAATGAGAAGACCTGAGCTTGGCTATAAAACTCTTGAACCACTTGATCATGAAAGAGAACACTTACGTGATGATATTTGGAAACAGTGTGAAGTTCAGGTTAAGTATGAAGGATATATAAAAAAGCAGCTTCAACAAATTGAAAAGTTCAAAAAGCTAGAGACTAAGAAACTGAGTGCTGATATTCCTTATTCAGAGATCGATGGATTGCGACTTGAAGCGCGTCAGAAATTAGAACAGGTTAAGCCAGAGTCAATTGGTCAGGCTTCAAGAATATCGGGAGTTTCTCCTGCAGACATTTCTGTTTTGATGGTTTATTTGGAGCAACAACGTCGAAAGAAGAGGAATTCTAATGAATAAAATCGAATTTGAAAATGGTCTGAATGAAATGGGCATCAAGTATCAGAACTCATTTTACGAGGATTTTGATATATACAGAAAATTGCTTGTTGAGTGGAATGAGAACATTAACTTAACTGCTATCACTGAAAAAAATGAAGTGTTTATAAAACATTTTCTTGATTCAATAGGTACTTTTCTTTCAAATAAAGTTCCTGAAGGCGGTTCGGTTATCGATGTTGGAACTGGAGCTGGATTTCCAGGCTTAGCAATGAAAGTATTTGACCGTTCTATCAACCTGACATTGCTTGACTCTCTTAATAAAAGAATCAATTTTTTAAAAGAGGTTTCTGATCAAATTGGTCTAGAGTCGGTAAACTGTGTTCATGGCAGGGCAGAAGACTTCGGTAAAGATGAGAATTTCAGAGAACAATTTGATGTAGCAGTTTCTAGAGCTGTAGCAAATCTTGCTGTGCTATGTGAATACTGTATGCCATATGTTAAAGTGGGTGGATATTTCATCGCATTAAAGAGCATGTCATATAAGGATGAGCTTGATCAGGCACAAAAGGCGATTGAGACATTAGGTGGTCAGGTGAAAGAAGTTATAATTGTACCACTACCTGGTATTGATATAGAGCATACATTGATTGTTATTGAAAAAGTCGCTGAGACACCTATTAAATATCCCAGAAAAGCTGGTAAGCCAGTGAAAAATCCGATATTATAGTAGAAGCTAATGTGTAATAATAGGAGGTCTGGGCTGTGAAAAGATCAAATGAAATTATTGAAATTCCTATAGAACTGGTCGTTGCAAATCCTGATCAGCCAAGATTAGTATTTTCAGAAGAGGGGATCCAAGAATTGTCTGATTCAATTAAACAATTCGGTGTCCTTCAACCTATCAGTGTTCGAAAAGTGGATGAAAAATACGAATTGATTATGGGTGAACGAAGATTGAGAGCATCAAAAATGGCAGGACTTGAACGAGTACCTGCAATTATAATTGAGTCAGATAGTACAGCGTCAGCTTTTATGGCTTTGATTGAGAATCTTCAAAGAGTGGATCTGAATTTTGTAGAAGAAGCTGAAGGTTTTAGACGACTTATTGAGAATCATGGACTGTCTCAAAAAGATGTTGCAGCTCGAGTGGGGAAAAACCAGTCTACAATATCTAATAAGCTACGAATTTTAAAACTTTCTGAGTCTGTTAAAGACAAACTTATTCGGTCAGGTCTTTCTGAGAGACATGCGCGTGCTCTGCTTAAATTAGAAGACTCTGAACTTCAGGAAAAAGTTCTCGGACAAATAGTGAAGAATGAGTTAACTGTTAAGAAAACAGAGGAATTAGTACAAACATATCTTGAGCTAAATGCACCAAAGAAAAAGAAAAACATTAGAGGTGTATTTAACTATCGAATATATATCAACACCTTAAAGCAAGCATATCAGGCCATTAAAGATACTGGACTTAATGCGGAGTTTGACCATCAGGATAAAGGAGACTATATTGAAGTAGTCGTACGAATTCCTAAGGAAAAATCAAATTAATAAATAATCAGACCTGATTAAGAGGTCTGATTTTTTTTGAACATTTCCCGGGAAAATATAATGGAAATGTTCAAATGTAAAAATATGTAAACAAAATGATGTCAATTTGTTGACTTTTTGATAAGATCGAGTTATTTTCCAACGATTCGAACATTTATTAGTGTATAATGATTTCAAGAACACTTAAATAGGAGTGAGACAATGGGTAAAGCAATAGCGATATTTAATCAAAAGGGTGGCGTTGGTAAAACAACTACGAACGTGAACCTGTCAGCAAGCCTGGCGAAACTGGGTAAGAAAGTGCTTGTCATCGACAACGACCCACAAGGAAATAGCACAAGTGGACTTGGCCTAAGCAAAGACACATTAGAATATAATTTATACGATGCATTAATTGATGAAGTGGATGTACATAAGTGTATCACTCCAACACCATTTGAAGGACTTGATATAATTCCATCAAATGTCCAGCTTGCTGGTGCAGAAATTGAGATGATTGAAATTGATAACAGGGAACAGAGACTGAAGAAAATTATCAATACGGTTCGAAACAACTATGATTACATTTTTGTAGATTGTCCTCCATCTCTTGGTCTTTTAACAATTAACTCTCTGGTTGCTGTAGATGGTGTTATCATTCCGATTCAATGTGAGTATTATGCTCTTGAGGGTGTAAGTCAATTGATGAACACTTTCCAGTTGATAAAAAAGGGATTAAATCCTGATTTGGAAATTGAGGGTGTGCTACTGAGTATGTTTGATGGAAGAACGAATCTTTCTATTCAGGTTGTAGAAGAAGTTAAGAAGTATTTTAAGAGTAAAGTCTACGGTACAAAGATTCCCAAAAATGTTCGATTGGCTGAGGCGCCAAGTTATGGCATGCCGGTTATAGAATATGATGAGAGATCTAAGGGTGCAATTGCTTATATGGATCTGGCTTCTGAAATTGTAAGTTTGGAGGGTCGAGATGGCGAAGACTAAACGAGGACTTGGAAAAGGATTAGGTGCACTGATCCCTCAAGAAGTTGTGACTCAAGCTAAGCCTAAAACAACCGATCAAATCATGGAAATAGACATAAACGATATAATGCCGAATAAAGGACAGCCACGAAGACACTTTGACAAAACAAAGCTTAGAGCACTTGAAGATTCTATTACAACACATGGAGTCGTTCAGCCAATTGTAGTAAAGCAGATCAAAGATGGATATGAAATTGTTGCTGGTGAAAGAAGATGGCGCGCTTCGAAAAATATTGGCATGAAGAGTATTACCGCGGTGATTAGATCGCTGGATGATCTTCAACAAGCTCAAATTGCTCTTATTGAAAATATTCAACGTGAAGACCTTAATGATATTGAAGAGGCAATGGCTTATGAGTCATTAATAAGCGAACACGCGTTGACACAAAATGCTGTTGCAAAGGCTGTTGGAAAAAGTAGGACTTATATAACAAATACACTTAGATTGTTAAAATTAAGTGAGGAACTTAGAAGTTATATAATTGAAGGTGTTTTATCAGGTGGACACGGTCGTGCGCTACTCAGTATCGAAGATGAGAAACTTCGATCGCAACTTGCTGATAAAGTGGCTAATGAGTCGTTGAGTGTTAGAGAAACTGAAAAGTTGGCAGCACGAGCGAAATTGGTTAAAAACACAACGGTAAGTAGAGAAGTGAAAGATACTTTTTTAGTGGAATATGAAAGTGACTTACAATCTGTATTCGGAACAAAAGTGAATATTAAGCAAGGCCGTAAAAAAGGTAAGATTGAAATTGAGTATTATAACGATGAAGATCTGAATAGAATTTTAGGTATGCTTAAGAATAAATGATTAAATTATCAAGACGATGTTTCACGTGAAACATCGTCTTGATAATTTTTTGTGTCTTATGAGTTGTTTAAGCTGAATTGCTATTGAATGAAAATCACTAAAAGATAAGATTTGCGCTAAAAGCACAGAACGATCTAAAAAAGTGCTTAATCGACTGGAATAGTTGTCAAAAAACGGATTGAAGACGGTGAAGTTCGACTTTGAAGCCGCACAAGCCGCCCTAAGCATACTTTACATTTGTGCTAAGCAGTACACCTGAGGGCTCAGAACGTCTCCTGTGCGCAAAAAGTGGCTGTAACCATTGGGATACAAGGGGTTCAACTTTAAAGGTTTGTTTTATTGAAAGACACATCAATGTTTCACGTGAAACATTGTAAATAATCTGATTTGTTGAAATATTTATTCAAAATATTACTGGGGTTTAATTATTGGAGCTAATAATCAAATGAATTTAGACTTGTAAAATAAGGAGATTGTGAGTTTTTATCCTACGTATTATGTTTCACGTGAAACATAATACGTAGGATCTGGTGGAAAGGTGTAATCAAATAAATTAAATATATCTATCTGTCTATGTATATGCATATACATAGACAGATAGATTACATCAACATACGTTAATGTGAATCAATGAGAGTAATAAGAGTAATGAGAGTAATAAGAGTAATAAGAGTAATAAGAGTAATAAGAGTAATAAGAGTAATAAGAGTAATAAGAGTAATAAGAGTAATAAGAGTAATAAGATGTCGAGAGGACATTCACAGTATTAATAATAGTATGTTATGATTAGTAAGACAGTTAAACCCGGATTAAAAGAATGAGGTGGAAAATGCGTAGAATCCTATTTATTATTAATCCTGCAGCTGGTCAAGGTGCAGCAAAAAAACTGATACCTCTGATTCAAAATACTTGCAACAATAGAGGCGTTGGTTTTGAAATCAGAATTTCAAGTCGTGCAATGCAAATTACAGATATGGTTAAAGCAGAAATATTAAAAGAAACATTCACAGATGTGGTTGCAGTGGGTGGTGATGGAACAGTTGTTGAGACCATAAATGGTATCGTTGGACTGAACATAAATTTTGGATTAATACCCGCTGGGTCAGGAAACGATCTTGCAAGGAGCTTAGAAATACCAAAAGAATTTGAAGAAGCACTTGAGATAATTTTTGAAGGTCAATTGGAAACGATAGATCTTGGACTGGCAAATAATAATGTTTTTGTGAATTCAGCAGGTATTGGTATTGATGGTGTCATCATTTATGATACTGCGCGTATTAAAAGTTACGTTTCAGGGAGTGTTGCATACTTGCTTGGTACCCTTAAATCCATTGTGACTTACAAACCATTTGAAGCCAAATTGACTATTGATGGAGTGGAATTAAAGACAGACGCATTTTTGATTGCTATCGGGAATGGCAAATATTTTGGTGGCGGTATGAAAATCACACCAGGAGCAGAACTATCAAGTGGCGAATTTGAAGTATGTTTATTGCGGAAGCTTTCAAAGCAAAGATTCTTACGATTGTTTCCAAGCGTTTATAAAGGAATACATACAAATGTTCCAGAAGTTGAAATGTTCAACTGCAAAGAACTCATTGTTGAAGTGAATGGACAAGAATTACATGTTAGTGCAGATGGCAATTTGGTTTCGACAACGCCGGCAAAAATTGAATTAAGTAAAGACAAACTTAAAATATGGAAATGACATTCTTTTACAATAAAACAAAAAAATACGTAAATCACTCAAAAAAAGCACCTCTAGATTTAAGTTCTAAGGTGTTTTTAAGCGTGATGGTATATTATTAGTCGATAATGGCTTAAAATGCGTTGCAAGGCAATCTGAACGTGATATAATAGGTGTACAAATATGAGACAGTAGAGGTGGCAACTTGAGTAGAAATGTATTGGTTTTTGGAGCTCATCCTGACGATGCTGAAATCGGAATGGGTGGTACAATCATAAAATTAGCTAAATCTGGTTATGATGTTGTGTTGCTGGATTTAACACGTGGGGAAATGTCGTCGAATGGCGATATCCATACAAGGAAAAGTGAAGCTGATGCGTCGGGTCAAATACTCAGAATTAGTGAACGATATAACTTTAATCTGCCAGATCGGAACATAGAGTGTTCTTTAAAAACAATAGAATGTGTAAGTGCAGTAATCCGGCGTTATGATCCAATTATGATTTTTTACCCTTCTTCAGTAGATCCGCATCCGGATCATGTTGCTGCATCTGAGCTTATTGATAAATCGATTTTTCATGCAAAGCTCAGAAAGTTTGAGAGTGATCATGCACCAGTTGTCATTAAGAAATGCTATACATATAGTATAAATGGAGACTCTTCCTCTGATATATACATCGATATTAGTGACGAATATGATGACAAAAATAGGGCATTATTATGTTATGAATCTCAATTTGGTAATGAAAACCCTGAGTCAAAAACTCGACTCAATCAAGGTTTTTTAGAATATATTTCAGCGAGAGACAGACAAAATGGATACGTCTCTGGTGTGAAATATGCAGAATGTTTTCAAGAGAAACAGAAGAACGCAATCAAAAACATAGCAATGTGGGAGGCTTCTCAGTATGAGTAATGAACAGAAAAATATAGAAAAAGCACGAGAACTGTATCTGACAAAGGGCATTCTAAAACGTGAATTGATTCGGGATGAAGTGGTATATTCTTGGGTAAGAGCACGACTGATGAACTTGGATTCTGATAAATTGCCGTCAGCAAACATCCCTCTAAAAACAGATCTTTCAGTTGCCATAATTATGAAGTATCTCTCCCTAGATGAACTTGGTGTGAGTTTAGATCAAGATAGAATCCTTTCAATTTTACATTTTGATGATAGTGGCTCAATCAAAAATGCATGGTCAAAAAGTCCAATTGATCGATACTATTTTAGTTTTTTAGAAGAGAATTTAGGCACCAACGGAATAGGTCTTACCCTTAGAAATCATCAGAAATCGATGATTTCTGGATTTGAGCATTACCATAAATACCTAATTGAAACAGTCACAATTGGAATTCCTACCTCTGAAAACGAAGTGATTGGCTTAGTCCTTAAATTGGACAAAGGCAGTGAAAATCATAATGTACTCTTTAATCGGCTTCCAAATCAACTTAATCTACAACAAAAGAATAAACAGCAGATAGATCAAAAACTTGAGAAAAGTGAGAATGGTTTACTCTGGCCAGCTTGTCTAAAAGGCAGCAGTAGATATATTGAGATGGCTCGTGAGCGAGTTATGCAATTCAAAGATAGACCACTTATTTTCATTACGGGACCTAAAGGTATTGGAAAAGAAACCACTGCGAGTTTTATACACAAAATGAGTAAGGGCGGAGATCGTATTTTCCATGCTGTTTATTGTGACAAGATTCCGCTGGAGCGCTTTCATTCAGAATGGTTGGAAGATTCGAAATGCTTGGAGGCGCAAATAGAACTGTATAAAATTGGGACGGTTTACTTCGAAAATTTTGATGTACTACCAATGAAATTTCAACGTAAATTGTTGAGATTGTTAGATAGTAAACTGGTTAACAGTAACGCTGAAAACAATTGGTATCAGAAGAATATAGCGTTTATTTTATCTTCTTCAAATAGCAATGAGGAGTTAGGCAAAAGCACTGTGTTAACCAACGCTTTACAGTCCAGATTAAAGCTTGTTGAAATCAGTTTACCGCCGCTTGCAGCACGCAAAGAAGACGTGTGTCCTATTTTCGAACACATGATAACGGTTAAAAATGTTGAACAGCTTCAAAGTGAGAATATGAAGGGTACGGATTTATATGAGGCATTAATAGACCTAGAACTTGAATCAAACCTTCGTGACTTAGATCTGATTGCACATCAGATAAGTGATAAACTGTCCCTGGATGAGACAATAGATGATTCAGACATTGATATGTTGAAATTAAAATATGGATGTGAGAGATCGGTAAAGCCCCAGCTTAGGACACTCTCTGATGTAGAGAAGGAAGCTATACTTAATACGTTAGAAGCTTTAAATTTCAATATGGTGAGGACAGCAGCCACTCTTGGAATTAGTAGAAGCACCTTATATAGAAAAATTGATCATTATAAAATAGCACTCGAGAGTGTACGATAATGGGACATGGCGAAATGGAACATGTATTAAAATAGGACGCTGAAAAAGTGTCCTATTTTAATACATTGATTTCAAGGCATATGATGATCGTAATGATTGATTGAGAATTTATGCTTTAATTAATCAATTAACACTTTTATTTTTGAAAATTTGTGGGACAATAATAAGAGGAAAAGAAAAACCAATGTAGAACTAGTGTATAGAGATTAACAGTAAATTTACTGTAATGATATAGGAGTGAAACAGATGTTCAAAATCAGTGAGGTGGCTGGAAAACTGAATGTTGAGACATACGTGATCTTTGAGAAGCTCTTGACCCACGGTGAACTATTGGGGCCATACACTCAAAAAGTTCATTCAATAAGTTATATTGATGAACTGGGTGTGGAAGTACTAAGAGCTTTAATAGAAGGGAAACCTGTAGAGTCGATTTTGGATAACCAAGAGCCGGAAGAAACGGTTTCGCTGGAAGAAACAGTGCCAGTGGAAAAAAACATTCCACCGGTAGAACCCTCTATAGATTCGACACAAGTCTTTAATGAACCCGAAGATGAAGACTGGTTAACCGAAGAAGATTTACGTGCAATCAATCAGGAGAAGGTGAGACTTCGTCAAGAAGTCAGTCAGCTTCGACAAGAGATGATCCAATATGACTCAGAGCTTAAAAGGTTGGATGACGTTCTTTCAAACTATCAGATTCTAATGCGTGAGGATGTTGATTATCTTATGACTCTCGAAGGAAGACTTGAAGAAAAACTTCTGAGAAAAATCATAAGTAAAGATGATAAGGAAACGAACACAGGGATGTTCAAATTTAGAAAGCGTTAAAAGTCAATCATTGTAAACAGATTAACAGGAGTGATGCCATGTATCGAGTTATAGAAGCTGCAAACATGCTCGGTGTCAGCAAAGTCACAGTCTATAAAAAAATAAGCCACTTTAAAAAGGAACTGAAGCCATTCATACATAAGAAGCGGAATGTTACATATATAGACGATGAAGGCGTTCAATTCATTCGCGACTCTTTGGTTGCGAATCAAGTGATAGCTGATACGACTTTGAAAGATGAACAAATTAAAGATCTTTCAGAGGAAGTGCACGAAAGCGAAAATCATATTAAGATGTTGAATGAAACCATGATCAATGTTCAACGAGAGCATATGGAAGATTTACACATGCTAACATCTTCCTTAAAAGCTCAAGTGAATTTAAAGAAGACACAAATAGAGTCAAAAAATCAGTTGATCAAGAATTTTAAAGATTTGGTGGCGTATAACAAAGAACAGATTCAACGTATGGAAAATAGAATCATGCAAGTTGAGGATTGATTTTCAGGGCGTTTGAACTGTAAGATATTACAAATTAATTTTAGGAGGGTATAATCAGTGGTTGCTAAGAAAACTATATTTGAGAAACTAGGGTTAATTGAGCCAATAGAAGAAGATGGCGTTGTAGAATCAGAAGTGCTTGTGGGTGCTGAAGAATCAAAAAAAACTGAAGAGATTAAACCTAAAGAGAGTAAAATTGAAGAGCCTGTAGTTAAAGAGGAAGAGCCAGTTTCATTTGGAATGGATCTTTTAGCAGTGAAGAATGATGTAGCGAGCGAAGAGCGTTTTGCATTACTTGGCGGTAAAGAGGAAAATATAAAAGAAGAAGCTACACAAATTGAAGATAAGCTAGATGTTTTAATTGGTTCTTATGAGAAAAATAAAATGATGTCAATTGACGATATTTATCGTACTGGTCGTATGGAAGCGGACAAGAAAAAGACGATCTTTATGGTAGATGTATTCCAGAAGACTTTACCTGAGAATTTACCAATTGATGTGAAGCGTGCATCAGTGATGAATATCATGGATGTATCGGCTATTAATCTAGAGAATCTATTGAATGACGCTTACAAAAGAATTGATACTTTAAACAATGTTCTTGAAGAGACTGTCCAAACGACGGAGGATGTTTTTGCGAAAAACACTGCTTCTATCAGCGAACTTGAAAATCGCATTAAGGAACTTCGCAAAGTTGTTGATGCGCGTCAACGCTTCCAAGAGGATCAGACATCAGTTATTGAGTATGAAATTCAAAAGATCATCGGCATTGTAGATTTTATTAAACCAAAAAAATAAAACACATAGGGATGTGAGACTATGAAAATGAAGTACCGAATTACACCCAAGGGCAAAGTGGTGTTTAGTGCAGCAGGTATTATCATTCTAATTCTCGTATTTATGTTCATTCAATCCCTACAGCCTGATCAAAACATAGAATCAATTGACGGTACAACGAATACAGTTTTAAATGTGGACCACGGTACTGATCAAACGGATATGGGATCAGATGAAGGTGATGAAGCAGTTGAAGCAGAAGTTTCGAGTGAGAGCACCAATGAGGTTGCTGTTCAAGAGGAAGAAGCTGAGCTTGTTGAATCAACAGTGAATGATACACCTGAGAATCAAGAACAAGTTGAGTTTGAGGCTGAGGAAGACGTATCGGTTTCAGATGCGGATGTTCTTGAAGATCTATACAATGCAAAAGTGACAGTCTATTTTGATCCAGACAAATATGATCTTAAAGACGAGTATAAACTCGTTCTGAATATATTTGCGGGTATAGCAAAAGAAAACCCCGAAGAAATAATCAAAGTAGAAGGTAACATCAACGGATATCCAAAATTTAATGATTCGAAATTTGGAGAAGAACTTTCTGATATTCGTGCCAATAAAGTGGCGCAATACTTGATGAATATGGGTGTTGAAGAAACAAGCATTGAAGTGAGTAGTAATGGAAGTTCAATGCCGCTTAACAAAACTGATTCTGAAGAGGAACTTATGCTTAACCGTAGAACGGACGTATATTTCAAGGATTTTATCATTGAAAAAGAGTCTGAATCTAAGTAATGATAATCGGCCTAAATTCGTCCAAATTACAGGGCCGATTTTTCTATGAGATATTTCCCAGGAAAAGTCCAATAACCATATACAAAAAACCAATATTGACAAACCATGGTAACATCAATTAACATGTTACTATCATGCACCCGTAGCTCAGCTGGATAGAGCAACCGCCTCCTAAGCGGTAGGTCGGAGGTTCAAATCCTCTCGGGTGCGCCAAATGATGAAACCCCTTTCACGACAAAGTGATTGGGGTTTTGTTTTTAGAAATTATATTTTGATAGAGTTTATAGGCTGCTAGAGGTTTAGACAGGTCGCAGAGTGTTAAAAATGTACTGACTAAACCCATAATGTAACTATGAATCACACAGTAAAAGAGAGCGGACTTTTAAAACTTCTTGACCCAGTCCAAACTTATAAGGTATAATGACAATTGTTCGGTAAAAGATTGGAGTCACAACAATGGTTGAACGCTATATGGCACTTGCACTTGAAGAAGCGCAAAAAGCCTATCGAAAAGACGAAGTTCCGATTGGAGCTATCATTGTGCGTGATGGTATCGTCATTGGACGAGGTCATAATCTTCGAGAAACTTCGAATGACCCAACGGCACATGCAGAAATGATTGCAATACGTGAAGCTGCTGAAACGATTGGCAGTTGGCGATTATTAAATTGCGATATGTATGTTACGATTGAACCGTGTCCGATGTGTGCTGGCGCTATTTACCAGTCACGAATTAGCAATTTGTACATTGGAGCAATGGATCCCAAAGCCGGTGCGGTAGGATCGCTCTACAATATTCCTAGAGATGAAAGACTAAATCATTTGGTCAATGTGGAGTATGGGATTTTAGAAGAAGCTTGTTCTCGGATAATGAAAGATTTTTTCAAGAGATTAAGAAATAAATAGCACTATGGAGGGATGTCCGAGTTGGCTAAGGGGCACGCCTGGAAAGCGTGTAAGCCCGAAAGGGCCCGTGGGTTCGAGTCCCACTCTCTCCGCCATAAAAACGTCTATAAAGTTTGTCGCGCTAAACGGGGAAGTAGCGGTGCCTTGTAACCTGCAATCCGCTATAGCAGGGTTGATGCTCAGCTAAGGGATCTCGACCGTGGTGTCTGCCTCATGAAAGTGGTGTTGATGATTGGGTCCTGCGCAATAGGAACTTGTGAATTCTGTCAGGTCCGGAAGGAAGCAGCAGTAAGCAAGCCCTTCTATGTGCCGCGGGGTTGCCTGATTTGAGCTAACTACATGGGTAACGACCGTGATCGGTTTTCGAAGCTGGGTGCGCGACATTTAATTTTAAATATTCAAAAGGGCTTTGACTTTGTCAAAGTCCTTTTTGTGTTCTGTTTATTTGGAGAAAAAAATTATATAATCAATGTTAGGCGGATAAATGACAAATAGAGAGCAGGAGACCACCATGTTCAAAAGGAATTACACAAATCACATAATTCAGAGCATCGTGATATGCATTGTGATTCCAGCGGTGATTCTATTTGTTATTATGCAGATGGATCATAATGCTTTTACAAGATATCACTTTTCGCAGGTTGCAACAGCGCAACTGGAAGATAAAATTGAGATAGTACATCTTTGGTTGAAAGATAAGGAAGACAGCATTGATGAATTTGGATTCGCAACGGAAGCTTATATGCAAAGTTATGGGTTTGATGACAATATACCAGTGTTACTTACTGAAATGGCAGAATCGAGCAATGAAATCACCCATTTATATGTGACAACTGAAGTCGGGGCAAACTACGTTTCAAAAAATGTCATACCACAAGTTGATGGACGCTCAAGGTCGTGGTATAAAGGTGCATCACAACAGGGGTTGTATATATCAGCACCTTATGAAGACGTTATAACAGGGGAACTTGTGTTAACCTTTTCTAAAGCTATTAGAGATTCTAAAGGTCGTTTAGAGGGCGTAATTGGCATGGATATATTACTTGAAGATCTTGTAGCTAAGATTGAACAAGATTATGATCAGTCCATTTTTCATGTCTTATTGAAAACGGATGACGGGTCAGTGCCATATCGATCGAGCGTATTAACACAAGATATGATGAATGAAGTATTTGAAAGCGAAGATACATTCATTGAACTGGATTACTTGAATACAACACTTACAGGATTATCATTTGATCTATCCGAATTACATTCAAGGGTCTATATTTTCTTAGATATGAACACCTATAATGAAGAAAGAAAAGAAATCAACCGAGCGTATTTATTAAACCTCAGCATGATCATTATGGGATTATTTGTTTTGATTAAGTGGGGATCTCGTTATTTGTACAGGCCGTTGGCCCAGCTAAATGCAACCTCTGAAGACATTCTTGCCCAAACGAATGTAGTGCGTAAGGATATAGCGCTTCCAGGTGACTTGCAAGCGATTCTTGAAAAATTAATAGCCTTGGATAAGGCATCTAAAGATCGACAGCTTGAAGTTGTTCAAATGAATATGCATGTACATGAGAGAAATGATGAACTTCATTCGATGAATGTAGAGCTGGTGTCATCATTTGAAGAGTTACAACTATTAAATCAAGCACTTGAGCTTCAAGAGAAGAGTTATCATGATTTGGTCAGTAACATTCCTGATGTTATTTGGATTACTGAGCCAAATGGACGTTTAATTTATGGTAATGAACAATTTGAAGAGTTGATTGGTGCAAAAGTTGATAGTAATGGACATAGTAACATTGCAGAGTATATTGAGGGACTGTCGCGTAATTCTCGACGGACACAATTGTTCCATGAAAGAGATTTTGGCTATATAGAGATCAATCTCAATTGCAGTGGGGGAACCCCCAAAAGTATGTCGGGAAGTATATCTAGAATCTTTGAAGAGGATAGAATGATTGCTATTCAAGGTGTTTTTAGAGATATGTCAGACATGCGTACGATGTATTATGATTACTACAGTAGAAACCGAGAGTTAACTTTGGTAAACGATATTACGAAGTCGCTTATATCTAAAGATGACTTAAACGTGATATTAAAAGGGATTGTAAATAAAGTGGGCCATATCATGAATGTTTCACTGTGTACGATTAGACTCATCTTGGATGATGATTGTTTCCACTTAAGAGCCTACTCGGGATCTAATGAACAAATGATTTATGATGATCCACCACGCCTGGAAAAGTCGCATATGGGACTGGCTTTTAAGAAAAATAAATGTATCATTATTCACGGAGAAGAGGAGATGCTCATGGAAGATCCAGACCTGAGTGAGTCTTTTACTGTATTAAAGAGTGTTATTTATATTCCAATGGCAACGAATGATAATGTTTATGGAATAATGACGATTGGTACAGACTTCAAAATGGAAGAAGATAAAATCAAGATACTTGAGTCCCTTGCTGATCAAGCGGCTATTGCAGTTGAACGCATGCGGATTTTCAAGAAGTTAAGAAACAACTACTTCAAAACCATAGAGGCTCTTGTTGCGGCTAACGATGCCAAGGTATCCAATATGGAAGGTCATACGAAACGTGTGTCTGATATTGCAGTTGAAGTGGGACGACGCATGTATCTTAGAAAACAAGATATTGATGAAATATATATAGCTGGTCTTCTTCATGATATTGGAAAAATGCGCATTCGAGATACTTTGCTTAGTATGGAGAACGAACGGACTCGTGAAGAACAAGCACTGGTTGATCTCCATCCGATGTTTGCAAAAAGCATTCTTGAACCGATTGGAATGTCAAAGTCAATAGTTGAAGGCATCTATTATCATCATAAGAAATTTGACTTGTCCGGGGAACCCAAAAACGAAAGTATAAGCACATTACCACTTATCGCAAGAATTATTGGAGCAGTTGATGGCCTAGATGCGCTTCTTATTGGGAAAAATACAAAGACGCCAAACACACTTACTGAAGCAATAAGTGTGCTGAGTATTGGAAAAGGAACTGATTATTGTCCTGAAGTTATTAAAATTCTTGAAGAGATTGCAAATACAAATCCGGAATTGATAGTGGGTCAATATATACAAACAGACTATGATGGGGAGGCGGTACAATGAATCGTCTCATAACATTTAAGTCTAGACTGAAAATATTTTTAACACTGTTTGCACTATTACCACTTTTGCTCATTGGTTGGAATAGTTACTCGAAGGTTGTAGAAGAAAGACAAAATCAACGTATTCTGGATATTGAAAATCGGATGCGAGGACAAGGTCGAATGTTCGAAGATTACTTAACAGCTCTTGAAGATGAGCTCTACAGTATTGTGAAGACCGCAACGTTCTTTGATGTTTTTGCGACAAAGAGTAGTGACAGTTATTTTAATCACTTAACAAGCCTTGAAATAAAAGGATTACAACCATATGTGTATAAATCAAATTCTGTACCCAATAAGCCAGAGGATAAAGTGATACTGGATCACTTGTTTAACCGAAACTTTGAACCTGGCTATCAAACCATATGGATAAACGATAAAAATGATGAGGATCAGCTGTTTTTAATGGTTGTAAATCAGTTAACAACTAGAAATGGTTATATAGTTGCAGGCGTTCGTATCAGTAAATCAGAACTTGTACAGACTCTTTTTGTAAGTGAAAACGCACAATTAAGTGATGTATCCATTTGGAATAGAGACAACCTCGTGTATAGTTCTATAGACAGTAATGTACTTGAAGCTATAAAGGCAGAAAGCATTACAAATCAGTTGTGTCGCTTAAATGATGATAACGATCAGTGGTACATGGTTCTGGATTATAAGGATTTAGAATATCAATTGATTTTAAGCAGCACAATGTCTAAGGCAGACAGAATGTTTATGGCTGTTCAAATCAAGTATATTGTGACAATCGGATTCTTAATAATACTTTCAGTGGTGATGTCCAGTGTTTATGCAGATCACATGTATAGTCCGGTTCGATTGATTGATAAAAAGGCACAGAGTTTAATTGAGGGTAATTTATCAACACGGTTGAAACTGCGCCATGCTGGAATATTCATGCCTATAGTAGACGAGCTCAATGAAATTGCTGAATCATCAGAGAGACATTACAATGATTTACTTAGTCAATCCATGAGCATGATTAAGAAACAAGATGAACTGCTTCATGTGAATCAATCTTTGGAATCCAACTACGAGGCTTTAAAGAATACAAATAGAAAGCTTGCATTTTCAAAGGAAAAATTCGAGAAACTGATTAAGAACATAAACGACTTGGTTTGGGTTATTGATGAACATGATGAAATCACTTATGTGAATGATGCTGTTAAAGAGAAACTTGGAAGAACACCAGAGGAGTATATTGGAAGTCCATTTAGCACTCTTGTCGTAATAGAGGATGACCACGGTGATGATTTGGGACTCCTTGAAATTTTTAAGGCCAAGGATGTTGTGGATCATCATATTTGGTTTAAGAAAAATAACAATGATGAAGCTGAACTCATGTTGACCAATACTGTTCGTATATATAACAATGGTATATATATGGGGATACAAGGGATCAGTCGCCCGGTATCTGAATCGTGGCTACTAACTCAAAAGCTCACACGAAGAAATCAAGCGCTTGATGATATTCGAGATATAACGAGATCGCTCGCAACTGAAAATAATCTTGAAGCTCTATTTGGCCTTATTGTTCAAAAAATAAATGAGCTCTACGATGTTGTGATTTGCAGTGTTCGAATGATGAATGAAGAGGGCTGTTTGGAGCTGGTAAATGCAACGGGGCCTGGAAGTGGTTATATAAAAGAAACGTTTATATCGGATCAGAGTGATGTTCGTTATAAAGTTATTGATGAGAATAAAATGTTGTACTTAGAAGACGTTGAGCCTGCGCACTTACAAAATTATAGAGAAGTTGATAGTATGTCTGAGAACATTAAATCACTCGTTTTTCTTCCACTGACAAATCCAGAAAATAAGACGGGTGTAATTTCTGTTGTATTCAGCGAAAAATTGCCACAAAATGAATTGATGGTACTTTCTACAATTGGGATTCAGTCAACACTTGCAATCAAGAAAGCTCAACTCTATGAAAAGCAGCGCGAAGAATTTTTAGCAACTATCAGAGTTCTAGTTACAGCAATAGAGGCAAAAGATTCATATACAGAAGGTCATTCGAATCGCGTTTCTGAGTTTGCAACGCTTATAAGCATTGAAATGGGCATGAGCAGTCATGAAGTTGAAGAAATCCAGTTTGCTGGTATCTTGCATGATATCGGAAAAATTGGCGTTCATGATTCGATTTTAACAAAAAAGGGTCGTTTATCTCCTTATGAATCTGATAAAATCAAAGAGCACCCCGAAATTGGTACAAGAATTTTACAACCGATTGGGTTTTCGAAGAGTATTATGGAAGGTGTGACTTTGCACCATAAGAGATATGACTTGACTGGTTACCCAGGGCAAATAAACGTGGATAAACTTCCACTTACCGCAGGTATCATTGGTGTCTGTGACGCTCTTGATGCGATGACGAGCAATCGTTCATATTCGGCTGGCGTTCCGCTGACAACAGCGATATCTGAAATTATTGAACATAAAGGAACTCAGTTTGATCCCCGTGTGGTTGATTCAATCTTGAGAATTTATAAGACAAACCCAGAAGCTCTTGAGAGCATCATATCTGGAAAGGCACAGGTGATGAGTTGAGTTACACAGCATTGTACAGACGTTGGAGACCAACAGTATTCGAAGAAGTTATCGGTCAAAATCACATAACAGATACGTTAAGAAACCAAATTCAGTCAGACAATATCGCTCATGCCTATTTGTTCAGTGGGACAAGAGGGACAGGTAAAACTTCAACGGCAAAGATCTTAGCAAGGGCGATTAATTGTTTAAGTCCTGTGGATCAAAACCCATGTAATACTTGTGAGATATGTACTGGAATGCTCGATGAGAGTTTGATGGATATTGTAGAAATCGATGCAGCGTCTAATAATGGCGTTGATGATGTCAGGGAATTACGTGAAAACGTAAAGTACCCACCATCAAACGCGAAGTTTAAAGTGTATATCATCGATGAGGTTCATATGCTTTCCCAGGGCGCTTTTAACGCATTGCTAAAAACGCTTGAAGAACCACCTGGATATGTCGTGTTTATTTTGGCCACTACAGAACCACAAAAAATTCCAGCGACTATTCTATCGCGTTGTCAGCGTTATGACTTCAAGCGAATTCCTGCTGAACCACTGATTGATCACCTGAAAGCAATCTGTGTATCTTTGGAAATAGAAGCTGAAGAAAAAGCCCTGAGTCTTATTGTTAGAAATGCGGATGGTGCTGTGAGAGATGCATTAAGCATTCTAGACCAGTGTGTTTCATTTACAGATGGGACACTTTCCTATAATGATGTTGTGGCAACGTTAGGCCTAACAACTGAGCACTGGCTGTTCCAAATTGTTGATGGTGTAATTGCTAGGCGTGCAGCAGATGTTATGCGCATGGTGAATGACATGGTGAATGATGGAAAGAATTTGGGTCATTTTATTAAGAGTTTAACAGCACACTATAGAAATATTATGCTTTCTAAAAGTGGTGCGGATTTAAAGTATATTATGGATTCCACAGAAGAAAGCATTGAACAAACAAAAGAACAATCCACTCTTCTATCAATGAATGAAATTTTGAGATCGATTGATGTCCTCACTAAGTTAGAGGCGCAATCGAGATGGGCAACACAGCCAAGGATCCATTTGGAAATGACATTGGTAAAACTTATGCAGCCTGAGACGGATCAGACCGTAGAGGGATTATTGGCTCGAGTGGAAAAACTCGAAACAGCGGTAATGACAGGTAATGTGGTTGCAGTACAGCCCCAAGCAAAACCACAATTACAATCTAAACCTCAAGTTGAACCTGCGGTGCAGAATCAAGCTGTAAAACAGTCCATAAACGAAAGCACAGTGGCCCGGAAATCCACTCCAACAATCGTAGAAGATCGTAAACAAACGGAGACATCAAAAAAAGTTCCACAAACCGAAGAACAGATTATAGATCAGCCAGTTGCTGTTAATACGGTTTCAAACTCTGAGGGGGCATCAGCTGAAGCATCAGGTGATGTGGAACAGGGTTCTGTGACAGTAAGTTATAATCAAATCCAGTCACAGTGGGGCCAAATACTTGAAATTGTTCGAAAAACACGTGTTCAGGTCCAAGCTTTCTTGATTGAAGGTATACCGGCTTGTCTAGATGGTGGTACTCTATTGATCGCTTTTAAAGATGGATATGGCTTCCACATGGATATGATTGAGCGTGAGGAGAATAGAAAAGTTGTTGAGTTGGCACTTGAGAAAACATTCCATCAAAATATTAGAATTCGATGTGACTATGACTATAATATTTCCGTAAAGTCAGAGGATGAGAAAGTCGAAGATCTATCTGATGAGGAAACGGTAAAGTCATATTTTAAAGAGCATGAAGACAAGCTGAAGATCATTGATTAGTGTGATATAATTAGGTGAATTTTAATCAGGAGGATGAGAAACATGGCTAAGAGAAAACAACAAGCGCCTGGTAACATGGGCAATATGATGAAACAAGTTCAGAAGATGCAGTCACAGATGCAAAAGGCACAAGAGGATATTGAAACAAAAGAATTTTCAGCAAGTGCTGGTGGCGGCGCAATCACTGTTAAAGTGAATGGTAAGAAAGAAATGCTGTCAATTGATATTGATCAAGATGTTGTTGATCCAGATGATGTAGAAATGCTACAAGATCTTATTCTAGCAGCTGTAAATGAAGCAATGCGTACGGCTGACGAGACAATGAATAAAGAAATGGGCAAGCTTACTGGCGGAATGAATATCCCAGGCCTGTTCTAAAGGTGAAAATATGTCATATTATGCACCACCTATAGCGAGACTTATTGAAGAACTCGCACACCTGCCGGGTGTTGGTCGAAAAACCGCACAAAGGCTTGCAATGCACATTGTTACAGGTCGTGAAGATTTGGCAGTGAGTTTATCGGAAGCAATCATTGAAGCTAGAAACAAAATTAAATTTTGTTCTTCGTGCTTCAATTTGACGGAACAGGACCCTTGTCCAATCTGTTCTGATCCAAGACGTGACCAAACCATGATTTGTGTTGTTGAAGCACCAAAAGATGTTATTGCACTGGAAAAAACCAAGGAGTTTCATGGATTATACCATGTGCTGCACGGTGCAATTTCGCCGATGGATGGAATTGGTCCGGAGGATATTAAACTCAGGGAGTTAATTATACGTCTACAGGGTTCAGAGGTGGATGAAATTATCTTAGCAACCAATCCGACCATTGAAGGTGAAGCAACATCAATGTATATTTCAAGACTTGTTAAACCAACAGGTATTCGTGTGACAAGACTGGCACATGGTATTCCAGTAGGTGGAGATTTAGAGTTTGCTGATGAAGTGACTCTGACCAAAGCTCTTGAAGGACGAAATGAACTTTAAAATCACAATGACCACCTCACATTTATGTGTGGTGGTTATTTTTTTATAAAAAAAAGTTAGTTTCCCTAGCTCGTTGGGTAAAAATTCCTTAAGGCTAAAACAACACATCAATAAAGATGTTGTTTTTATAATGTGAAGGGGGAACTAATAATGACAGAAGCAATTAAAGCAAAAATTCGAAAAGGTTCAGGATCTAGTGATTCCAAGAAATTAAGAGCATCTGGAAAGATCCCTGGGGTCGTTTACGGCCATCACTCTGAGTCAAAAAGTATTGAACTGGATTTACGTCATGTTCAAAATCTACTTGCGCACCATGGTATTGGTGCAGCTATAGATGTAGACATTGATGGTGAAAAAGTATTTGCTATGATTAAAGAAGTGCAAAAAAATGAGTTTAAAAATCAAATTTTGCACCTTGATTTGCAGGAATTAACAAAAGGTGAGACTGTAAAAATCCATATTCCACTTCACTTCCTTAACAAAGATCAAGTTGAAGATTCTGTGATGATGGTTGTGGAACAAGTGCACACAGTTGAAATTGAAGTGCTCCCAAAAGATTTAATTGAGTCATATGACGTAGATGTTGCAGGACTAAAAGAGCAGGGGTCAATTACAATGGCTGAACTAGGTATTTTTAGCGATGACAGATACAATGTATTTGCGGATGCTGACACTATTGTAGCTAGCTTAGTACAGGGTGGATCTAAAGAACCAGAAGAAGAAGAGTCTGACGCACTTGAGAGTATTGTTACGGAAGTTGTAGACCAAGCGCCAGAAACTGAAGAAGAATAATTGAATTTCGTATATAAATATTGCACCAATCAGTTGAAAAGAAGCCCTTGTGGGCTTCTTTTTATTTGTGCTGATATATCAATGTCTGCTATAATAAATGGAGATTGGAATGGAGTGAAAATTCCGACGTTTACTATGGGGGTATCTTTTGGACTATTTAACATTAACAAGGGAAGAGCTTCTTAGGGAGTTATCAAATACTCAAAGAGAGCTCGATGCTATGGAGAAGCAAGGTGACGTCAGTCATGCTAATTCGGATGCGACGCTACTGACAATATTGAATAGTCTTCCTGACATGATCCTTAAAGTAGACACTGACATGGAAGTGATTTGGGCAAATAAAACAGCTCTGGATAAAAGTCCTCATGTCATTGGGAAAAAATGTTATGAAGCATACCTAGGATTTGATGAGCCGTGTGAAAATTGCCCTTGTGTACAGGCATTGAAGACAGGGCAAATAGTAGAGGGCACGATGGAATTGCCAAGTTGCAAAGATACAGACGAAATAATACATTGGGAGAATATTGGGATTCCGATATTTGGACCAAATGGTCAAGTGAATGGCATGATTGAAATTAGTAGAAATGTTTCAGAACGTGTGTATTTTGAAAAGAAACTATCTGAATATACACAAGCACTTGAAGACTCAAAGCGTATGTCTGACAAAGCAAATGAAATTAAATTAGAGTTTATTGGCAATATTTCACATGAAATGCGCACGCCAATGAATGGTTTAATGGGGATGGTTCAACTCCTTGAAAATACGGATTTAAGTCCAATGCAAAAGGAATACTTGGACGTAATTTCAGCTTCTTCAAGAAAAATGATGAATGTGATGACCAATGTTATTGACAATGTCTCATTAGAAGAAGGACAAATGGTTTTAAGCCATGATCCGTTTGATATCAGGTGGGTCTTCGATGAACTCGTAAAGGTGTATTCCAAGCAAGCCTATGAGAAGGGGCTTAGGTTTACCACTAGGTTTGATCCTTCTATTCCAGATAAACTACTTGGTGACGTTAAACGCCTAAGACAAGCTGTTATCAATATCTTAGGTAATGCAGTTAAATTCACTGATAGCGGACGTGTAGAATTTGGTATGGACGTCGTAAAGGAAACATCGAATACAGTTCAGTTGGCGATATCCGTAAAAGACACAGGCATTGGTATTAGTGGTACCCAACGTGAAACCGTGCTTAGCGGACTTGTACAAGATGGTTCAAGTTTCGAATCAAGTGGGATTGGACTTGCTATTTCCAAGCAAATTGTCAGCCTTATGGGTGGAGAATTAGAGCTTATCAGTGAACTTTATGAAGGCACTGAAGTTAACATGACTTTAACGTTTGAACGTATACAAGAAGTCATTGTTGAAGAGAAGGTTTCTAGTGCTCGCAAGAGAGTTGAAGGAGACAAACTAAGAGTTCTTGTGGCTGAAGACGAAGTGATTGGTCGAGTGACCATGAAGCTGATGCTCAAAGACAAGTACGAGGTGATGTTTGCAAAGAATGGACACGAAGCGGTGGATATGTATTTCGACAATGAACCAGATCTCGTTCTAATGGATATATTAATGCCTGATATGAATGGATTTGAAGCTTTTGATGAAATAGAAAGAAGAAGTCTTAGCCGCGTTCCAATCATAGCATGTACAGCAAAAGTTATATCTACAGAAAAAGAGTATCTTACAAGCTATGGCTTTGATGATTATTTGCCAAAACCAATTGATATCCAACAACTCAAGCAAATGCTTAATAAATATTTACGCTAATTATTATAGAAATCGAACGGCCTCACTTTTATTGTGAGGCTTTTTTATTTTTCGAAAATAACCGAGTTGACAGGTAGGGATTAAATATGTACAATGTAGTTGAGAACAATTATCAACTACTACTAATAGATTTAGAGGAGGTCAGGACATGAATGCATTACTCATTGGTGCGGATAGGTTAGGAAATATTCCAGATTTATTAGAAACAAGAGGTATTGATGAATTTACACATTGGGACGGTAGAAAAAAAGGCATGAGAAAAATGAAAATTCCTACAGACACAGATGTTGTAATCATCTTTACTGACTTTATTGAACATAGATTGACAGATCGCATTAAGAGCGAATCAAAGTCAATGAACATCCCCTGTATTTTCTCTAGGAGGGCTGTTTCGGACTTGTCCAAACAAATGGATAGATGCCAACAGTGTGGTCTATGTGACTTTGGGAAAACAAACTTTGCAAATTGACAGGGCACTTTTAAAAATAAATAGGGTATGAAAATATTGAAAAAGGCGGTCGGTTCATAGAAAAATGAATCGACCGTTTTTATAGTGCTTGTTCGCCATCAACTGACCATATATAATAAGGGTGATAATATTTCTACGAATAGGAAAGAACAGGATGTGAGTCATTTGACACATTTTAATATGATAGCAACTGCGGCATTTGGAATTGAATCTGTCGTGGGTCAAGAGTTAAAGGAACTTGGTTTTGAGGACGTCGTTGTTGAAAATGGACGAGTTCTTTTTAAAGCCGACGCTGAGGGTGTTTGTAAAGCAAACCTTTGGCTTCGTTCTGCAGAACGTGTATTTATAAATGTAGCAAGCTTTAGAGCATTTTCATTTGTTGAGCTCTTTGATAAAATTGAAGCGATTCCATGGGAAGATTACATCCCGGCTGACGGAAGATTCCCAGTCAATGCTAAGTCAATTAAGTCAAAATTATTCAGTTTGTCTGATATTCAATCAATTAGTAAAAAAGCCATGGTTAAGCGCCTTGGTAAAGTTTACAATATTGAATGGTTTGAGGAAACGGGACCTGAGTTTCCGATTCATGTTGCATTTTTAAAAGACGAGGTCACTGTGAGCATTGATACAAGTGGCGTAGGGCTTCATAAGCGTGGTTATAGAGAGTCTGGCAGTGAGGCACCATTAAAAGAAACACTTGCCGCGGCACTTGTTAAAATCAGTCGATGGAAGTCTTTTATTCCACTAGTTGATCCTATGTGTGGATCAGGTACAATTCTTATTGAAGCCGCTATGATGGCACGTAATATTGCACCGGGTCTAAATCGTAAATTTATATCTGAAACATGGGATTTTATACCGAAGGAAGCTTGGAAAAAGGTAAGACAAGAAGCGTATCAGGCGATTGACCTGGATACACCTCTTCATATTCAGGGCTTTGATATTAATCAGCGCGCTGTTAAGATTGCAATGCAGAATGCTGAAAAAGCTGGACTTGAAGATGATATTCACTTCCAAGTACGTGATGCAAAGGATCTGAGTTCTTCAAAGCAATATGGTTATATCATCACAAATCCACCTTATGGCGAGAGATTAAGTGACGAGTATGCCGTTGAAGACATCTATAAAATGATGGGCAAGTCTTATGGAACTCTGGATACATGGTCAGCGTACATTTTAACATCACATGAGAATTTCGAACGTTGTTACGGCAAAAAGTCTACAAAAAATAGAAAATTATACAATGGTAAAATAAAGACATACTTCTACCAGTACTTTGGACCAAGACCTCCAAGACGTAAAACAACAGAAGAATAAATGAACAAAGTAAAGTCGCAGAAAACTCAAATAAGAGAACTCTGCGACTTTTTTAGGAGATGGGCATGTTTAATTACGAAAAACTCATTGCAGTGCTTGATCAACCGCCAATGATTATTGGACTGGCTGGTGCTGGGGGTAAAACGAGCACGATGTTTGCTCTTGGAAAACATTATGCGAACCTTGGTTTCAGAGTTGTGCTTACAACAACAACTAAAATATTAAAACCAACTTTTGAACAAATGGATCGTTTAGAAGTTGGTCTCAGTGCAAAACCTATAAACATCTCACAAGGTGAAATTCTGGCTCTGGGTGCAGCTATCGGTGAAGATGGTAAACTTGTAGGTTTTGATCCGTCTACACTCGACGCGTGGGACGCCAGTGCATATGATGTTCTAATCTATGAAGCGGATGGTGCAAAATGTAAAGCCATCAAAGCACCTAGAGAGGACGAACCTCGAATTGCTACGTCGACAACACATGTCATTGGGTGTATTGGGCTTGATGTTGTTGGGAAGATATTTGATGAAAAAACGGTTCATCGTATTAAGGAGTTTGAGAAAATCACAGGATGTCTGGTCGGCGAGAAATTGAACGTTGAACATATGAAGACCCTTGTGATACATCAAAATGGTCTATTCCAAAACACATCGGAATCTATGAAGAAAATCTGCCTTCTGACAAAAGCAGATGACCATGAACGAATTGAAGAGGCTAAGAGCATTATGTTAAGACTGAATCATTGGCAGGGCACAGTTTTGTGGATTTGACTGTTATTGCCACCTGTCTTGATTACATGTACAATAGTGTTAAACTCAGATTTGTGTGAATCATCTGAGTTAATTGTGAATCTATGGAACGAATCATATATGGGGGAAGTAAATTGTCAAAGCAAAAGAAGAGAAAAAAGCGGAAAAAACCAGCGGGCGTGGTGCTGTTTTCCATAATTGTGTTAGTGATCACAGCCTTTGTTGTTTTTAGATTCGAAGCTCTTGCGGGAAATGCGTGGGACTTATCCAGTTCGGGCTCAGGCTTGACAGGGTCGATTCCTGCAGATTATAAAGTTGGGTATGAAGACCAAACAGTCTTTCACATAGAAGAGGGATACGTACTTAAAACAGGAGATGATGTCATTCGTTTTTATGACACATCCGCAGAGCCAGTATGGGAAAAAGATTTAAATGGCCAAAATGTGCTTGTTGATGGGAATAAAAAGAGTATTTCTGTGGTTAATCAGACTGCAGGAGATCTATTTTTACTTAATACAGACGGGGCAATTACAGCAAAAAAGTTTGGCGTGGGTCAAATAGGTGAGGTGCTTCATCCATCATCCGATGTTTTGGTGTGTTATATGGTTGAAGAGAACGAGCTGAGAATATTTGATGCAGGTCTTGAAAATATTGCGAGAATTCCGATGCCTGATGGTGAAATTTTGGACCTGGATGTTTCGAGTACTGATAGTTTAATCGCGGTTTCTATGTTTAGACTTGAAGACGAAACATATCACAGTCAAATACTGACGTATCAACTTGATGGTCAAGCGATTGGCGCCATTAATATGAAAGATAAAATTATACTAGATATTGAAGTTGTTGGAACTCAAATGATTGGTGTAACAGATGAACAAGCATTTGCATACAACACGAGTAATGAGTTGCTTTGGGACATCGATATTGATAGAACAATTAAGAAGGCAAGCGTATCAAAAGATGGTATGATCTTACTCAACTTAGTGCGTTCCAGTGAGGATTTAACAGATACTAGACCTGAAAATGCACTGCAGTACATCAATGCAAAAGGTGAAGAGGTTAATGAAATCGCCATTGAGTATGATGCTGAGGTTATGATATTTAAAGATAGTCGAACGGTATTTTCAACAGAAGATAGGCTTTATATTCTATCAAACAGCGGTAAAATGGAATCTATAATAGACACCGGTGGAAATTTGAGAAGTTTTAACTTTATCAGCGAGAAGTATTTGGGTGTTGAATTTGGAGACCGACTGGATATTCTAAAAATGGATTAAACGGAGGTGTCCCATGTATAATTATGTGGATATTGCAATTGCGGTTATATTTCTATTTATGATGGTTGAAGGCTGGATCAAAGGCCTTGTACGATCACTCATTGGGATTATTGGCTATGTCGCTGCTTTTATCATTGCAAAGTTTTATTATATAAATATGGCTGAGTTTCTAACCACTCGGTTTGAATGGTTTAGGAATTTGAAAGGGAACATTAGCGAAAGCATAATGTCGAGTTTTAATGGAAATGCTCAGCTTCAAGATGTTCTAGCGACAGGATCGCAAGCGGACCTTAACCGTGCGCTTGAAAATAAAGATGTACTTGAAAACTTAGATTTGCCAGAAATGCTGACAGACAGAGTTGCCACATTTGCTCAGAATGTTGATATTTCATCAACACAACAAAATGCTGTTGAAGGCCTTGCAGAAATGATTTCAAATGGCGTGTTATATGGCATTAGCTTTATGCTGGTGGTTATGCTTGTTTTATTAGCAGTGAAACTGATAGGTCTTATATTAGATGGTGCAACAGAGGTCCCAATTATTAAACAAGCCAATAAATTGGGTGGATTTATATTCGGTACAGTTAAAGCTTGTTTCTTTGTCTTTTTAATAATGACAACAGTGACATTCTTAGCGCCGCTTACACCAGAAATGAATATTATAGAAACCATAAATGGATCAACCGTAGGTGTCTATTTTTACAACAATAATATACTACTTATCTTATTAGATATGTTCTTAAGTTAATTTGAGGAGGTCATTATGAAAGTGGAAGTCGATGCACGAGGACTAGACTGTCCAAAGCCGGTTATACAAACGAAAAAGGCGCTTGAAAAACTTAAAGAGGGCAGCCTTGTAACGGTGGTAGACAATGCGATTGCGAAAGAGAATGTTTCTAAACTTGCGAAAAGCATGAATCTACACTATAACGTTGCAGAGAAAAATGGATATTTTTATATTGATATATTCAAAGGTGAAGAGATGGGGCCTGAAATCTTAGGTGAAGAAAAACCAACCCTCAATGACCTTGTTATACTTATGGGTAAAGATAAGCTTGGCGAAGGCAGTGATGAACTTGGCGAAGTCCTTATTCAAGGGTATTTTTACACTTTAACTGAAGTTGAGCCTTTCCCTAAGGCCATTCTATTTGTAAATTCAGGTGTAAATTTAACAGTTGAAGATTCACCTGTTATTGACCATTTACGTACGCTTGAATCAAAAGGTGTTGAAGTGTTGTCTTGTGGTACGTGTCTTGATTACTTTGGATTAAAAGAGAAACTTGGTGTTGGCGGCGTTTCAAATATGTACACAATCGTTGAAACAATGAATGGTGCAAAGAATACCATCAGGTTATAGGAGTTGTTATGAATAAAGAAAGTTTTTGCGTTGTTGTATTTGAATCAACGCATGATGCCATAAAAACTGAAAAATCATTGAAGGCAGAGTTGAAAGTGGAGTTGATTCCAACACCACGTGAAATTTCAGCGAGTTGCGGTCTTTCCGTTAAATTTAATCCTGATTTGATTGATGAGGTCAGAAGTATTGTATTGAGAGTTGGCAATGAACGAAAACGTTTATTTAAGCTAGAGTATGGTGAAAATGGCCGTACTGCAGATGAATTATCCTGGGAGGTGTAGCTATGCCAATGGATTTAAGAGTCGGCGACGTGGTTGAAACAAAAAAAAATCACCCATGCGGCGGAAATAAATTTGAAATTCTCCGTGTTGGTATGGATTTTCGCATCCGATGCACAACATGTGACAAACAGCTTTGGATTGAAAGACCGAAACTAGAAAAGCGTGTGAGGAATGTGACGCGTGAAGAATCTGAAGAGAATAATGACCCAATTAATGAATAAAGTTGAACTATTCAAAAAAATTAGAAAACCATGCGCAGTTTGCATGGTTTTTTAGTATAATAAGTATGGGTAATCCTTTTCCGAACGATTAATGGAGGTGCTTCAAGTATATGGCTATTCAATTTTCAAATCGTATGGAGCTTTTAAAAGCGTCTGAAATTCGTGAAATTCTCAAACTAACGCAACAACCGGACATTATTTCCTTTGCAGGTGGCCTACCAGCTCCTGAGTTGTTCCCTATTGCTGAAATGGAGAAAGTATCAGTTAAGGTATTACAAGAAATGGGCATTGAAGCATTACAATACAGCCCAACAGAAGGTTACGCACCACTGCGTGAAAAGATTGCAAGTCGTATGGCTAAAGTGGGTGTAGACACGGTTGCAGATGAGGTTCTTATTATCAGTGGCTCTCAACAAGGCCTTGATTTCTCAGGTAAGATCTTCTTAAATCCAGGTGATGTTGTGGTCTGTGAAAGTCCAAGTTACCTAGGTGCAATCAATGCATTTAAGGCCTATGAATGTCAATTCCTTGAAATCGATACAGATGACAATGGCATGATCATGGAAGACCTTGAAGCGAAACTTGCGAAAACAGAAAATGCTAAAATGATCTACGTGATTCCTGACTTCCAGAATCCATCTGGTCGCACATGGTCACTAGAACGTCGTGAAAGACTATTAGAAATTGCAAGTCAATATGATCTTCCAATTGTAGAAGACAATCCTTATGGCGAGCTTCGTTTTGAAGGCGAAATACCGCCATCGCTACGGTCTCTAGACAAAGAAGGTCGCGTTATATTCTTAGGTTCATTCTCAAAGACATTCTGCCCTGGATTACGTCTTGGTTGGGTGAATGCGGATCCTGAACTTCTTGAAAAGTATATCTTTGTAAAGCAAGGCTCGGATCTGCAGACAAGTTCAATGTCTCAGCGTGAGTTGAACATGTTTATGGATGATTATGATCTGGATGCTCACATTGAAAAAATCAAAGTTGTTTATAAAAAACGCCGTGATTTGATGATGGAAACCATAAAAAAAGAATTCCCAGCGGAAGCGAAGTTCACGTATCCTGAAGGCGGACTTTTCACATGGGTTGAATTGCCAGAGCATATTAACACAAGAGATCTTATGGTCAAAGCGGTTGAAAATAAAGTTGCATTCGTCCCAGGTGGATCATTCTTCCCAAGCGGAGACAAAGAGAATGCAATGCGTATTAACTATTCGAATATGCCTGAAGACAAAATTGTTGAGGGTATTACGAGATTGGGTGCGCTTTTGAAAGAAGAAATGGAAAAGTAAATAGATATAATTGGAGCTCAGACTGTTGTCTGAGCTCTTTTATATAGGTATGATTTACTTTTAATATTTAAATAGAGGTGTTTAAAAAATAAAAAAAATCGGCAGAGTAAACTCTGCCGCCCTGACAATGGGGATTACGGGAATATTTATTTGGGTCAAGAGTTGTTATAGACACTTGCCCTATCGAAACTTTACATTAAAGCAAAGTTTGGAACTTGTTTATAGGGTCATCATACTTGAAATTTTTAGGTGATACAAGATTACAAAAAAAAAATTATGTATTTATTTATTAATATGAGCAAAAATCACTTGATGTTTTGAAATACAAGTGATATACTCTCCGAGTGTACAATGGATATATGTGTCCATTGCTTCCTGCTCTGTCAAGAGACAGGGCCAAATTGACCATAGGGAGGTGTCAAATATGAACAAGTATGAAGCTTTATTTATTCTTAATCCAACAATGGAGGAAGAAAAAAGAGCGGAAGCCATCGAAAAGTTCAAGTCTATCATCGCAACTGACGGTGAAGTTTTGAAAGTTGACGAGTGGGGAAACAGAAGACTTGCTTACGAAATCGAAAAGATGAAAGAAGGCTACTACGTACTAGTAGACTTTAAAGCAGGAGCTGATCTTCCAATGGAACTCGAGCGTAACTTCCGTATCACGGATTCAGTTATGCGTTTCATGGTAACTCGTAAAGACGCGTAGCATTAAAAATTAGAGGAGGGGTTTCATGAATCAAGTTGTTCTAATAGGAAGACTAGTTAGAGATCCTGAACTCCGTTTTATTGCTGGTAGCGGACGTGCGGTTGCTAACTTCACACTAGCGGTAGACAAGGACATGTCCCGAGATAAAAAATCTGAAATGGAAGCTCAGGGCAAACCGACTGCGGATTTCATCCGCATCGTTGTTTGGGGTAAAACGGCTGAATTATGTGCCAATTATTTGTCTAAAGGTCGTCAAGTGGCAATCCAGGGTTCTATTAACACTGGTAGTTACAAGACACCAACTGGCGAAACGCGCTATACGACAGATGTTGTTGCTAATAAAGTTGAATTCATAGGCAGTAAAGGGGACAGTCGTCCCACTGGACAGAGTGACGACTTCAGTATGGGAGGCGTAGACACTTCTGATTTCCAGGCAATTGAGGATGACGACGATATTCCATTCTAAGAAGGAGGGAAATTAAGATGGCTTTTAGAAAACGTAGAAAAAAGAAGTTCTGTCAGTTCTGTGCTGATAAAACAACTGATATTGATTACAAAGATACTGGTAAACTTAGACGTTACCTAACAGATCGCGGTAAGATTTTACCTCGTCGTGTTACAGGCAACTGTGCTAAGCACCAGCGTGCTCTTACTCAAGCGGTTAAACGCTCGCGTATTGTTGCACTTATTCCATTCGTAAGCGAATAGAAAATAAAGCGGGAGAGTCCAGTAGGATTCACCCGCTTTTTTATTATAATCAATTCAAATACCCTAGAAAATCCAGAAACAATGCAATTTCAATCCATGTATTGTATAATAGATAAGAATTAACCTGAAATTGTCTTGAATGGGAGTGAATATCCTTGAAATTTGAAAGAAGTACTTCTGCAATGGTAGAAGCAGCATTGGTGGCTTTAATAGTCACAGTTCTTGTCCTTACTATTGGTTACATACCACTTGTTAGCTATTTAATGATTTTTATGCCAACAATGTTTTCTGTTGTTTGGATTCGAAGAGGCCGTCACTACGGAATTTTATCTGTTGTTGTTTCGAGTATATTAAGCTTTACACTCGGATTCCCGGCAGAGGGATTTTTCACAATAGCCTATGGAGGCCTTGTGGCTGGTTTTATGAGTGAGGGCATTCGTAATAATCTCAAAGCGAGCCAGACGATTTTACTTGGTGCTGTTGGTGCTGCATTTAGCAGTGTACTCATACTAAGCGCAACTGAGCTTGTAACAGGCATTGGTTTAACTCAGATTTTTACAGAAGCAATAGCTGAAACAAAGGTTCTATTTGAAACGGCGCAATTTGACCCTGAAATGGTGACTCAACTGGATGAGCAAATGGATCTTATGATTCTAAATATGCAAAATATGTTACCGTTTATTTTGATTATGTCTGGATTATTCATGTCATCTATCAACCATTGGGCAATAAGAAATGGCCTAAGACGTGTTAGGTATGATGTTCCACCGGCTGGTCTATTCAGAGATTTTGAACTGCCTCGAAATGTATTTTTAGGCTCAATGATTATGATGTTATTATCATGGTTTACTGGTGTTCTCGGTCTTTCAAACTCTGAAATATTATTCTTGAATGTTCTGATGATTGTTGTTCTCGTGTTCTCAATACAGGGCGCATCTGTGGCAATTTTCTTCATGTACCATTATAAATTTCCGCGACCGGCTGTTGTCGCAATGACAGTTGGGATTGTTTTATTTTACAGTGTGCTTCAGTTTCCACTTTTCATTTTGGGTATGCTGGAAACGATCATCAATTTAAGAGGCCGTATGAAATTAAACGCTTAGGAGTGATCGAATGGGTCATAACAAGTTTTCAAAGCTTTTCAAAAATGATACGAGACTTTACTTATGGATCATTGCATTCATGGTATTTATTATCACATTGTACGAGCCGTTTTTAGGCATCGTAGGCTCTGTGGTCCTTATTTATCTCTTGTATTACAATTGGCGCTCAAGTCGTCGGAAAAGTAAAAGATGGCAGAACTACATCGAGACCCTGTCGAGTGATATTGATTCGGCCGCTCGTTATGCTATTCTTAATTTGCCGATTCCATTAACACTTATTGATTTGGATGGTAAAGTGAGTTGGTATAACAGTAAATTCTCAGATCTGGTGGACCAGAAAGATCTGCTTGGTGCAGAAATTGATCGGATCGTACCTACTCTTGAATTTGATGTCCTGTTAAAAGGCGAAGATGCAGCAAATATCAAACTTGGAGAAAATATCTTCAGGGTGTTGTCCAATGTGGTTAAGATTGGCGACAAAAATGATGAACGTTACATTATGATGTTATATTGGCTGGATCAGACCAATTATCATTTGTTGAATGATACTTATAATGATGAAAAGCCTGTTGTTGGCCTAATACAAGTGGATAATCTTGACGATGTGATCAATGAGACCAAGGAAGAGTATCGTCCGGCGGTTCGTTCTGAAATCGACAAGCGTATTAATCTGTGGGCAACACGAATGAATGCTATGATTAAAAGATACACAAGCGACAAATACGTTGTTGTGTTTTCAAATAAGTTTCTTGATAATCTTGAAGCCAAGCGATTTGCAATTCTTGATGATATTAGGGAAATTGAGGTTGGTAATAAGATCCCAGTAACACTGAGTATGGGCGTTGGCACCAGCGGGAAGAATCTTTCACAACTTGAAGAAAATGCATTTTCTTCACTTGAACTGGCTCTTGGTCGCGGTGGAGATCAGGCTGTTGTCCGTAAAGATGGCAACTATGAATTCTATGGTGGTAAGACAAAGGCTGTCGAAAAACGTAACCGTGTGAAGGCAAGAGTGATCGCTCATGCTTTTAGACCGCTCATAGATGATAGTTCAAAGGTATTTATTATGGGTCACAGATTCCCAGACATGGATGCCTACGGGTCAGCGATTGGTGTGTACCGAGCGGTGCTCAACCGAGGTAAAGATGCTTATATTGTCCTTAATGGCGTGAATGATGCTATTTTCAATGTACACAATGTATTTAAAGACAATGATACATATCATTTTATAAGCACTGAAGAAGCTCTAGAAATGGTAGAAGATGATTCGTTGGTTGTGGTTGTTGATACCCATAGACCATCCTTTACTGAAGCACCAGAACTTCTTGAAGCAGGTGCTCAGATTGTTATGTTTGATCATCACAGACGTGGAACTGAGTTTATAGACAACGCTGTGCTTAAATACACTGAGCCTTATGCATCTTCTACAAGTGAACTCGTGACGGAGATTCTTCAATATATGGAGAACACCATGCGTCTAGATAAACACGAGGCTGAAGCGCTTCTTGCGGGCATCACTGTGGACACGAAGAACTTTACATTCCAGACAGGAGTACGTACATTTGAGGCAGCATCATTGCTTCGTCGATTTGGAGCTGATACAACGGTTGTGAGACAGTTGTTCCAAGATGACCTCAGTACGTTTATCCATAAATCAAACATTGTGCGAAATGCTAAAATATACGACAATGATGTTGCCATCTCTATTTATGATGAAGACGTTCCGAACGCTCAACTTGTTGCGGCGCAAGGGGCAGATGATCTTCTAAATATTAGGGGCATTTCCACTTCGTTCGTTATAGGGCGAAAGAGTGAAGAAATGATATTCATCAGTGGGCGTAGTTTAGGTGATACCAATGTTCAAGTAATCCTTGAAAAATTGGGCGGCGGTGGTCATATGACCGTAGCTGGAGCGCAATACAGTGACAAAAATATTGATGAAGTTAAAGACTTGCTGCTTCAAGCAGTTCAGGAATATTTTGACGAGGAAGGTGAGTAAGTATGAAGGTCATTCTACTAAAAGATGTGAAAGCCACAGGCAAAAAGGGTGATGTTGTGAAAGTCAGTGATGGACACGGCAGAAACTTCTTAATTCCACGAGGTCTTGCAAAAGAAGCCACTGAGGGCGGCGTAAGTGCTGTTCAGCATCAGAAGGCATCTGAAGACAAGCGTAACGCTGAAGTTCTTGCACAGGCACAGGAACTGGCAGATAAGATCGGCGAAGTTAAAGTTTCATTCCAAGCTAAAGTTGGAGAAGGCAGCAAGTTGTTTGGTTCGATCACAAGCAAAGATGTTGTTTCAATGCTAGAGCAACAACAC
>Ga0209379_10000275_pt1 | contig 49357 bp, 44 predicted proteins | sample tdDd001_FD_187124 | JGI IMG/M metagenome (GOLD analysis project Ga0209379, IMG submission 187124) | Marine sediment microbial communities from the Atlantic coast under amendment with organic carbon and nitrate - tdDd00.1 (SPAdes)... | ecosystem: Environmental > Aquatic > Marine > Coastal >... | reverse complement strand
TTGGCGACGAAGTTGAGGTTATGGTTCTTGAAATCGACGAAGAACGTCGTCGTATCTCTCTAGGTCTGAAACAGTGTAAAGCTAACCCATGGCAATCTTTCGCTGAAGCGCAAGCTAAAGGCGACAAAGTTACTGGTAAGATCAAGTCTATCACTGACTTCGGTATCTTCATCGGTCTAGAAGGCGGCATCGACGGTCTAGTTCACCTATCTGACATTTCTTGGAATGTTGCTGGTGAAGAAGCGGTACGTGAGTACAAGAAAGGCGACGAGATCTCTGCAGTAGTTCTAGCAGTAGATGCTGAGCGTGAGCGTATCTCTCTAGGCGTTAAGCAAATGGAAAATGACCCATTCAACGCTTACGTTTCTGAGAAGAAGAAAGGTGTACTAGTTAACGGTACTGTTACTGCAGTAGACGCTAAAGGTGCAACTATCGAGCTTGAAGAAGGCGTAGAAGGTTACATCCGCGCTTCTGAAGTTTCTCGTGACCGCGTAGAAGACGCTTCTCTAATCCTAAGCGCTGGTGACAGTGTTGAAGCTAAGTTCACAGGTGTAGACCGTAAGAACCGCGTAATCAACCTATCTATCAAAGCTAAAGATGAAGCTGAAGAGCAAGAAGCAATGGCTTCACTGAACAAAGCAGACGATGCTTCATTCGGTAACGCTATGGCTGACGCTTTCAAAGCAGCTAAAGGCGAATAATTAATCGCTTTTAAGAAAAAGGGGCCGAAAGGCTCCTTTTTTATGTTTCCAGTTTTGCTAGTGGTAATACCAATCTCTGCAAGATGTTTTGTTAAATACACTTTTTCATTACACACATTGCTCAAATTTTGTCTAAAATTGTAGGCAAGTGTTTGTTGGAACTGGTATTACTTACTATAATAAGTGATAAATTACTCTATGAGGGCAACTATGACTAAGTCTGAATTGATCGAAAGACTCTGTGCAGAACAGACGCACCTTTCGGCTAAAGAGATCGAAGATGCTGTGAAAGATATTTTAGAGCATATGGCTTCAACACTGGAAAGTGGAGACCGAATTGAGATTCGTGGTTTTGGTAGTTTCTCTCTTCACTTCCGCGAACCACGTGTTGGACGTAACCCTAAAACAGGTGACAAGGTAGAGTTAGAAGGCAAATTTGTTCCTCACTTTAAACCTGGTAAAGAGTTACGAGAGCGAGTAAATATCGGTTAGATTCCCGAAATTACTGATAAAAGAGCGGCATACATAGCGTATGCCGCTTTTTTATCATTGGAATTACCCAGATAACCATGGTTTGTTTGTATCTTTTACTGCATAATCGTAACGGCAGAACTTATCTTAGGTGATGGACTATGAAAATTATAAAAATCGTTCTTGTACTGGCCCTATTCTTGATTGCACTGGCTTTAGGCTCTCAGAACCAAGCGATTGTTACGTTTAACTACCTGTTGGCGCAGGGAGAGTTTCATCTCTCAACTCTGCTAGGTGGCGTGTTTATTGTTGGTTTCCTGCTAGCATGGTTGATATTCGGTAGCTTGCATCTTAAGTCTCAATTACAGGTGCGCAAACTAAGAAAACAATTAACTAAGCTCTCTCCTGCAGCAAGTGAACCAACTCAAGGTAAAGCTTAAAAGTTGTATTAGGTAGGCTGTTACTCGATGTTAGAAATTCTCTTCTTGTTATTGCCAATTGCAGCCGCATACGGCTGGTATATGGGTAATCGCAGTGCCCAGCAAGACAAGCAGAAACAATCAAATCAAATCTCACGTCAGTATGTGACGGGTTTAAACCTGCTTTTATCAGACCAGTCTGATAAAGCAGTTGATCACTTTATCGAGCTTCTTCAAGTCGATAACGAAACGATCGACACCCATTTAGCTCTCGGTAACCTATTCCGTTCGAGAGGTGAAGTCGATCGAGCAATTCGTATCCACCAAAATCTTATCTCCCGCTCCGGGCTTACCATAGACCAGAAAAACATTGCCCTCCAGCAGCTGGCAAAAGACTACATGGCTTCTGGGTTCCTCGACAGAGCGGAAAAAATCTTCGAACAATTGGTTGATGAGCCTGACCACAGAGAAGCCGCTTTGCAGCAATTAGTTGCGATCTACCAGCAAACGCGCGAGTGGAGCAAAGCAATTAACTACGCTTCACTGTTGGTTAAGATGGGACGTAAGCGTATGCGCACCAGCATTGGACATTTCTGGTGTGAGCTCGCAATGCAGGAGAAGGCTGAAGGTAACCACGCTCAGGCAATGCAGAATTTTAAACGTGCATTAGCTGAAGACCCCAAATGTGTTCGCGCTTCAATCGCACTCGGTAAGCTCTATTTAGACAATGAAGATTACCGCAGCACCATCAAATATATGGAGATGGTACTGGATCAGGACAGTGACTTCGTTAGTGAAGTCTTACCGACACTAGCTGAGTGTTATCACCATTTAGGTCAAGAAGATGAGCTGTTGAACTTCTTACGCCAGTGTATCGTCAATAAAGCGGGTGTATCGGCCGAATTGATGTTGGCACAGCTTGTCGCACAGCATGACGGTGTGGGTGCCGCACAGGAGCTGCTAACGCGCCAGTTAGTTAAGAACCCGACTATGAAGGGCTTCTACCGCCTGATGGACTACCATTTGGCTGAAGCTGAAGAAGGGCGTGCTAAGGCCAGTTTAGGTACGCTGCAAAAACTGGTTGGTGAACAGTTAAAAGTGAAACCTCATTATCGATGTCGTAAATGTGGTTTCTCAACCCATTCGATGTATTGGCATTGTCCTTCATGTAAAGGGTGGGGAACGATCAAGCCAATCCGCGGATTGGATGGTGAATAGTTTTTATGGGCTTGTCCCATAGCAAAATGGCAGCGGTGATCCCGCTGCTTTTTTTCGATTTATTTAAAAGTTAGGAGATGAAATGATCGACCAAAAAGTAATTGTTGCGCTGGACTATGACAACCAGGCCGATGCACTCGCTTTTGTTGATAAAATTGACCCAAGCTCGTGTCGTCTTAAAGTCGGCAAGGAGATGTTTACCTTATTTGGTCCTGACTTCGTTAAAGAGCTTCACAAACGTGGATTCTCGGTATTCCTAGATCTTAAATTTCATGACATTCCAAATACCTGTTCTAAAGCAGTGCGTGCAGCGGCTGAAATGGGCGTTTGGATGGTAAACGTTCATGCAAGTGGCGGTGAGCGTATGATGACAGCTTCACGTGAAATCCTAGAACCATATGGAAAGGATCGCCCGCTGCTTATCGGTGTGACGGTATTGACCAGCATGGAGCAGAGTGACTTAGCTGGCATTGGTTTGGATATTGCGCCACAGGATCAAGTCATTCGCCTGGCCAACTTAACTAAAAACTCAGGTCTTGATGGGGTAGTGTGTTCAGCTCAGGAAGCATCTATGCTGAAAGGCGAATTAGGTCAGGAGTTCAAGCTGGTTACTCCGGGTATTCGTCCTGCTGGTGCTGCTGTTGGCGACCAGAAACGTATCATGACACCAGTCGATGCCGTGAAAGCGGGTTCAGATTACCTGGTTATTGGTCGTCCAATTACTCAAGCGGCAGATCCAGCGGCGGTATTAGCACAAATCAACGCGACGCTTGTTTAAGCCTGACTATCGTTTTTAAGCCAGCACTTTTGCTGGCTTTTTTGTCTCAGAAAGCTCAGAGGTGACAAGCTTTTTAATTATGCTGGCACACCGCTGTGAAACTTAAAGTCACTATCTGGTGAAGAGATGAGTTGTGCTTCGACGCGACCAAAATAGGCGACACGCTCGCTGATATCCTGACCGGCAATCTCTTCTGCAAGAGTAAGGTAATCCTGATAATGGCGTGCTTCTGAGCGCAATAGAGAGATATAGAACTTAGCAATATCTTCGTCCATATGTGGTGCCAGCTTAGCAAAGCGCTCACAAGAGCGGGCTTCGATATAGGCACCGATGATGAGCTTATCAATCAGAGTTTGAGGCTCATGAGTCGCCATATTACCAATCAACCCTTTAGCGTAGCGACTCGCTTGGACAGGTTCGTACGCGATACCACGCTTATCCATGATTTCCAGAACCTGATAGAAATGGTGCAGCTCTTCTTTAATCAGCATAACCATCTTATCGATTAAATCCTGACTGTATGGTGAGTCTGACTTTGCCATAATCGTTTTCGAGATCTGACTTTTGCCTTTAAGCGTCTCTAAGCTGCCGGTTTTGCGGTAAGCAAAGTTCTCGTATGGTTCGAACCAATCCAACAGGCTGTGCGCGCTCTGTTTATCAACGGCATACTTACGAATTAAGTACATTGCTGACTGGCCTGCCTTCAGCTCACGCAAATCATGGGAATATTGAAACTATCGAAAAACAGACAGAAAACTTACCAGAATGAACTTTTATCAAACTAAATTCTTTAATTAAAACAGTGTGATATGGATTTTCTGGAAAAGTCAAATTTTGGCAAAAAGCAATATGCACGACTCGGCCTTTAGAGAGTTACCGTGCATATTGCTACCTATATTGTTGCTTTTTTATGCTACGCAGCCAGTTTTGGTGCGCCAGAGTGGAAGCGAAATTCTGAATCGTCAGAGGTAATTAATTCAGCTTCAACATTAGCGAAGTGTTCAATACGCTCTGAAATATCCTCACCTGCAATTTGCTCTGCGAGTTCCAAGTAGTCTTGGTAGTGTCGTGCTTCTGAGCGTAGCAATGAGATGTAGAATTTTTGAATTGGCTCATCAAGGAATGGTGCGAGTTTAGCAAATCGTTCACAAGAGCGAGCTTCAATGAACGCACCAATAATCAGCTTATCGATAAGCGCTGCTGGCTCAAAAGTACGGATATGCTTAATCATTCCCTTAGCGTAACGACTTGCTGTAATAGGGCGGTATTCTAAGCCTTGCTCTTCAATGATCTCCAACACTTGATAGAAGTGGTGTAGCTCTTCTCTAATCAGTAGAACCATTTTATCAATCATATCCTGTCCGTAGGCACAGCCATCTTTGGGCTTGATTGATTTAGAAATATTGCTTTTACCTTTTAGCGTTTCAAGGCTGCCAATACCTTTGTAAGCAAAGTGCTCATATGGCTCAACCAATTGAGTAATTTGCTCTTTACCTTCATCGGTTAATACATAGCGCTTAAGAAGGAAAACGGCACTCTGCGAAGCTTTCAACTCGCATAGTAAATGATCCCGCAAAATCACGGAAAGGTTCTCTGGCTTACGAGCTTCTTCAATCCAAGAGTCAGGAGTTGAGCATTTTAGGAAGTTATTGATTGGTTCTAATAATTTTTTGTCGTACATCTATTGATATGTCCCAAAATCAGATGTGTCAACTATACCATGTTAACTTTGATTAGGTGTTTGTATTAAAGTTAGAAACACTTCTGTTGTTTGTACCTCTCCATCAATAGTTAGTATTTTATTGATAATCCTCAGGTTTCATAGATTTTTTTATAGTTAATATGAATCTACAGTAGTATGGTCTGTGTGCTCGGTTTTTGCACAGAGAGTGCGATAGATATACTCAATCCTATGAATAGACGATGTTGAGGCTTTGATGTCAGATGATTTTTTTGAACAGGTAGCTGCTGATAAAAGCCAGTTGGGTTTCGACTACCAAGATCTTGTGTGCCTTGAATATCTCATTGATATGAAACAAGGAGAAAGTGTTGGTCTTGAAGTTTTAGATGATGTTCATCATGAGAGAATTCAAGGCGGTAAAGCCTTAATTCAAGTTAAGCACTCTGTTGATGAGACTGAAGCTGTAACAAATAGAGACTTAGACCTTTGGAAAACTCTTTACAACTGGAGCAAGGCTCTTGAATGTATTTCAGATGATGATATTCAACTTATCTTTTTCACAAATAAGAAGAAAACAATAAGAAAAGGTCTTGTTGAGCAGTTAGATCAAACTACCATCAATTTAACTGATATCGAAGAATCACTCTCTTCAATCAAGGCTGATATAGATAAAAAAGAATCTGCTAAAGATGAAGGTGCAGCAGAGAACCCCGTTAAAAAATATGTTGATTATGTTGATAGTTTGACCTCAGAACAAAAAGATAGACTGTTTAGCAAGATCGTCTTCATATTCTCTTTGACAGATATTTTCGAAAGACTGAGAAGAAAGATTGAATACTTCTCAATTGACAATAGTAAGTCGTTAGATGTCGTCTATCAGTTGATTGGTGTCTATAGGAAAAAGAAATATGAATTAATTAAGGGTGGTAATAAACTGAATATTGACTTTGATACATTTAGGAAAGAGTTTCAGTTTGACCGACTTATTAAACTATCCCAAGACAGGAAAGTTGATTTTTCGAGTTATCATGGTTTTAAAAATATAAATAATATCAATCCTAAGGATGGCGTATTTGCTAAGCAGTTAGAAGACATCAATATAGATGGTGATGATATTGTTGAATATGCAATGGAATATGCAGCCACATCTATGTTTATTCAGAAAATGATTTCTGAAGGAGAATTCAGTACGACAGAAGATGAGGCGGTAAATGAAGAGTTATATTCATCTTGGAGAACTCTACATAAACGGAATTATAACGGGAAAGATATTAGTAATGAGCAAGATCACATGACTCTTGCTAGAAACTGTTTATATAACTTGGAAGATACAAATTTGGTTGTGTCTAACTCCATCTTAGCGCAGCCGATGGTTATTGGAAAAGGTATGGAGTTATCTGATCTGCGTTGGATTGGTTGGCGAAAGGATTGGAAAAAAGTCTACGGTGGCACTAAATGAATAGGGTGTTAAATAATGAAGCTATTGGGTTATTAGCTATACAGTCAGTGCTATCTTATCTTGGCTCGTTAAATGTAGCCAATGCCTACTTAATAATACCTTTGGCTTTTGATAAGAAAATAAGAAACTATCTAAAACGAAAAGGAACATCGGTTCTATCTGCTCAAGAATTAGTAACTTCGAAAAGTGATTACTTTATTGGGTTTAATGAAAAGTTTACTGACTATCTAATAATTACTACAAATGCTATTTCGATGGGGATAGAGCTTGGTTTGTTCTCTATTGAAGATGGCGTCCTGACATCCACAAACGACACGATTAGTTCGGATAACTATTTAGGTAAGAAGCTTGATGATATTGCTCTGGCATCGGAAAATTTGTCAACGTTTCTAAATTCAGAACCTGAAGAATTATACTCTTTATTAAGATTGAAAATATGACTATTCAAATAAAAAATATATTAATCTGGCAGAAAAATGGTAATCTCCGTAACCTTGAGTTATCAACTAATTCAGTTAACGTAATTACTGGTGAGTCAGGCAAGGGTAAGTCTTCAATTCTCCATATTATTGACTACTGTTTGCTTTCCTCGAAGGCGGACGGTATATCCAAGCATAATATTGATGATAAGTCCTCGTGGTATGGGCTGAAATTACAAACAAGTGATGGTGATATAACTATTGCGAGACCTGCCTACCATGCAGGTGAGACAAAGGAAGCTTATTTTTCAGATCAAGGCCAAATACCAGAACTTCCTTATAACAATATGAAAGTTGATACGCTAAAGAAAGTGCTAGATAAGTCTTTTGGCTTGGATGGTGAGCTGAAAGTTCCTTATGGTGGTAGGACTGTAAAGGCTGGCTCTAAAGTATCTTTCCGTAACTTTTTGAGCTATTGCTATCAAGATCAAAATGCACTAGTTGCACCTGACTATTTATATAATAGGCCTGGAGATCTAAAAACTATCGAACGTATAGAGCGAACATTTCGTATGGCGTTAGGCGTTGTGGATAGTGAAGGTGCAATTATCACTGAACGTCTTGAGAAGCTTAAACGGAATCGCTCAAGCTTAGAGCAACGCTCGGAAGTGATGCAGAAAAAGCAGCTTCATTTTCAGGAAGATGTAGAGCAATTAGAAGAAGAAGCAATTTCTCTTGGGCTTCTCGAAAAACCTAACGAAGATATGAATGAAACTTTGAGCAGTTTAAAGTCGATAGCCGAATCGAATATAGAACAATTTAGCGAGGCGGGTATCAAACTCAAAGATCTTGAATCTAAACAGTTAGAGCTAAATCGGAAACTACAGCAGTTTAAGCGATTCAATGAAGATTTTAGCAAGTACCAATCTCTTTTAAAGGAGAGTGGCGATTCTATCCTTCCGATTGATTACATTCTTGATAGGTATAGTGAGACACTCCCGGGAACTCACACAAGCGATCTTTTGCTTGCGTTAGAAGAGCAGCTATCTGGAGTGAAACACAGTTGGGAAACAAGGAAGAAGTCACCTCTATATGTTGATGTAAATGCCAAAGCAAAGGTATTGAAGAAAGAGTTGGACGAACTAAAGGTAAAGATAAGTAAGCTTAAGGCTACTAGCAAGGTTCTATCTTCGCCTAAAGATATATATAGATATCAGGGGAAGCTATCTGTGAAAGTCGAGCTTTTCTCTGAACGCTCGATTCCAACTGATTACAAAGAGAAGCTTTCCGAAATTGACAAGAAAATTGAAGATCTTAGTGGTTATGTTCAAGATATCGAGTCTAAACGTGAATTTGTTATGGGTAAGCTCAATAGGTACATAAACCTGCATTTAAGCCGACTGAAACTAAAAGGATATGAGAACAGCCAAGCTGTGTTTTTAGAGAAAGAACGTGCTATCAATCTGGTTCTTAATGAAGGGGAAGCGGTCGAGAAGATGATTGATATTGGCAGTGCATCCAATTACTTGTACTTGCATTTGTCTTACTTCATGGCACTGCATAAAGTAGCGAGAGAGAATTCAGTTCCTTGGCTTGCACATTTCTTAGTTTTTGATCAGGTAAGTACTCCTTATACGTTGGAGAACTCTGATGATATCGCCAGTCTAGATTTAGCATTGAAAGAAATTGATATGTATGTAGAAGCAATGAAAGATAAGGGAGGTATTCAAGTCATTTTGATGGAACACATCCCTGAAGCTCATTGGCTCAATCTAGAGCTTTCAAACTTTAAACTTGTTGATCGTGAGTTGGTCGATGATTATGGGTTGATTAACTAGGTATCTGAGCTTATTACAGACGGTAGGCAGTATTATCTGCCTACCGTTTTTTTATGGTGGTAGCGAAACTGAATTCGATATATCGATTATCGAGGAGCTGATGCTTTCTACCGCTGTACTGTATTAGCAAGAGTCAGTTGCACACCTATGCTTTCAGCTCACAAAGCAAGTGGTCAATCAGTACTACCTTAAGGTCTTCTGGCTTGCGCGCCTCATCTACCCAGGCGTCAGGTGTTGAACAGTGTAGAAAATCGTTAATAGGCTCTAGCAAAGCTTGGTATTGGTCTAACTCAATCATCTTGAACAAAATCTATCAATTCAAATAAAAAAGGCCGCAACAGCGACCTTTAGAGGATGTGTAATCGCGGCTATATTACCACTTTTTCTTCTCGCCAAAGAGCTGGTCCATATCGTTTTTGCGTTGGTCTTCTTCGATCTGGTGTAACTCTTCAGCATTTTTGCTTTGGCGTTTCGATTCAAGGTCATCATACATACCCTGAAGTTTTTCGCGAGCCTGATTTGAATAGGCATCATTTTTGGTGCTCAGTGCATCAATACCTTTACGCAATAACTGAACAGCGGTACCCGGTTGGCCGCGGACAATAGCGTCGTTGGAACGCTTAATGACGTTCTCAATATTGATTCGGATCTGAATCGTCTCCAGACGAGCGTTTTCTGCCACGTAAGCCTGAGTTTCAAAGCGACCTTTATTATGCTCACTGCGAATTGTATCGCGCAGGCGTTTAACCAGCTTAAGCATGACAATCGCTTGTTTGTCGCTACTTGGCACTTTAAACGCAGTGCTTTCGCCAGTCTGTTGGCTCTCGTTAAACTGTTTGATCTGTTGTTTTACGTGCTCGACCCGCTGCTCAAGTTGTTTATTCTTAGGATCAAGTTCGTGCATGTTTTGCAGTGCGTCTAAGATACGGGTGTTCAGGCACACTAAAAGTTCTTTACTGTAAGGTAAATGGTGAGCGTGACCGATCAGCTCTTCTGTAGCATCGATGATTTGCAGATAGCGAGAACTTTCCTGTTTTTTCGCAGTTTCTGCTTTTACTTTGTACTGCAGCATAATGTTATAGCCCAGCACCAAGACGAGTAAGACTGCAACTAAAGCTATGATTAACCCAATATTCATAAATTCCGTATCTTATGTTTTATTTTTTTACTGGTTAGCAGGAAAGCATACACGATTATACTCACTACCTGCACCTGTTTTGTATTATCGCTCAAATGTACGATTTTATTAATGAAAAATGTCTACGCAAGACTCATTCTGAGCAATTGATTGCAAAATAGCCACTTGAAATACAAAAGACTCTGCTTTTATGGAGCGAGTTAGCGATTGGACTATCAATTTAATCTTATAGGCGTTATAACTAAATATTATAAACTATGTTCGCTCGCAGTGGGTCGTCGAGTAAGGGATTACGAGGTCAAGAATGAAATTACAACAATTGAAGTATATTGTTGAGGTCGTTAACCACAACTTAAATGTATCAGCGACGGCTGAAAGTCTGTATACGTCTCAGCCTGGTATTAGTAAGCAAGTGCGTCTTTTAGAAGATGAACTTGGCATTCAGATTTTCGAGCGTAGTGGCAAACATCTTACACAAGTGACTGGCGCGGGTGAAGATATCATTCGTATTTCTCAAGAGATTCTGGCGCGAGTGGAGAGTATTAAAGCGGTTGCCGGTGAACACACTCATCCAGAAATGGGTACACTGAACATCTCAACGACCCATACTCAGGCGCGTTATGCTCTTCCTGATGTGATTAAAGGATTCACGGCACGCTATCCAAAAGTGTCGCTACACATGCATCAGGGTACGCCGTCACAAATGTCAGAGGCGATTGCAAAAGGCACGGCGAACTTCGCCATTGCTACTGAAGCACTTCACTTATATCAAGACGCGATCATGCTACCGTGTTACCACTGGAACCGTTCGATTGTGGTTCCTAAATCCCACCCTCTAGCGCAGAAAGAGAAGGTCACAATTCAGGACCTGGCCTCTTACCCGCTAGTGACCTATGTATTTGGCTTTACTGGTCGCTCTGAGCTGGATACGGCATTCAATAAATATGGCTTAACACCAAGAGTTGTGTTTACTGCAACGGATGCGGACGTCATCAAAACTTATGTTCGTATGGGTATTGGTGTTGGCGTGATCGCCAGTATGGCAATTGACCAGGAGCAGGATACTGACCTGGTTGCGATTGATGCTAGTCACATCTTTGGTGCCAGCACGACGAGTATTGGTTTCCGACGTGGTACTTTCTTGCGTACTTACATGTTCGATTTTATGGAACGATTTGCGCCTCATTTGACTCGTCCAGTTGTCGAGCAGGCACTGTCTCTTAAATCGAGCGCAGAAATCGAAGAAATGTTCAAAGATATCGACCTTCCAGTTCGTTAAGCCACTACCATCTAAGCTGACTTCCCTCTAAACTACGCACTGTGGGGGAAGTCATGCAAAACCAATTCAAATCACTCGATCAATTCTTAACGCAGCAGCAGCCATACTGGCGCTTTGAAGCGTTTTTCTCTTGTCTGGATACCTTACTTCCCTGGACAAAGACCAATCCGCAACTGTGTGACTGGCTGGAAAGCCTCTCTCCGCAGCAGATCGAATGCTATAAGCAAGACAATGCCAGCCTCATCGCTGATTTAACACCCTACTTATCCTGCCTTGAACAGGTCGAACAGTGGACAGGACTCGCTTTCCTCGAAAAGCAGGGGCTGACTCTGGCTAGAGGGGTAGATAACGGCGTTCCCGGGCGTAAGCTTGAACAGATTGTCTCTATGGGTGAAGCAGCACTGCGTGACCATCATGGCACCGAGTGGCTTGAGTGGTGTTCTGGTAAAGGATTCCTCGGTAGAATCTTAGCCAGTCAGACACAACATAAAGTGACCAGCTTTGAGTTCCAACAAATGCTGTGTGATTCCGGGCAACTTGAAGCGGATAAACAGAGTCTGCCAATGGAGTTTGTTCAAGGCGATGCGTTCAGTGCTGAAGCAGAAAATGTGTTTAATCAACAACAACATGCCGTGGCGCTCCACGCCTGCGGAGACCTGCACGTTTCACTGCTTAACCACGCCACTACCAAGCAGTTACCAGCGATAACCTTTTCTCCTTGTTGCTACCACTTAGTGGAAGGCGACGTCTATCAAGCGCTATCCGCCATTGGTAGAGCGTCTCAGCTCGAGCTAACTAAAGCTGAGTTAAGAATCCCACTACAAGAGACGGTAACAGGGGGAGAGCGAGTTAAGCGGCATCGCATTGAAGAGATGTCTTACCGCCTCGGCTTCGACCTGCTGTTAAGAACCGAGTTAGGCTTTGACGCTTATCAGCCAGTACCAAGTATCAAGAAGTCCCTGCTAGCCGATGGTTTTAAAGTGTTTTGCCAATGGGCATGCGAGCAAAAGAACTTGCAACTTCCTGAGGCAGACTTCGACCACTATCATCAACTCGGATTACAAAGATATTGGCAGATGGAGCGAATTAGTCTGGTGCAGCAGCCATTCAGACGTTGTCTGGAAATGTGGCTGGTTTTAGACAAAGCGCTTTTCCTTGCCGAGAACGGCTATCAGGTGGAAATATCTCAGTTCTGCTCAAGAGCGATGACCCCTCGTAACATACTGATTCATGCGGTGAAAGTGTAGATAGCAACGCGGCGTCTCTTTTTGTTGCTTTAATGTTAAAACTTGCTTTTCTTTTGTACAGCTTGCTGGTAATAATAATTGATGTGCACATAAAGTGTGCAATTCATAAATACAAAACAGAAATTCACACAACATATTATTGCTTATACCAGCGCCATTAATTGTGTACTCAGGTTATTGCTAGGCGAAGGGACTGAGAGCACCGCAGATGGTACTTGTCGTTGTTAAATTGGCATCGCTTTCCTTCCGGTTATGGCACTTGTGGCCTTACAGAATGTTTAGATAGTCAATGGTGTTGGTACTACATCAAGGAGTTAAGATGAAAGCAGGAAAAGTCATTGCGACCGCCGTTCTCGCAGGTGTCACATTACTCTCTTCAACCAGCATCATGGCGAAAACTGCCAAGGTGGCTGTTTCTCAGATCGTTGAGCATCCAGCACTAGATGCAACTCGTCAGGGCCTGATCGACGGGCTAAAAGCGAAGGGCTATGAGCAAGGAAAAAATTTAGAATTTGATTACAAGACCGCACAAGGTAATCCAGCTATTGCGGTACAAATTGCACGCCAATATGTGGGTGAAAAGCCAGATGTCTTGGTTGGTATTGCTACACCAACGGCTCAGGCACTGGTGTCTGCAACTCGCTCAATTCCGGTTGTATTTACTGCGGTTACTGACCCTGTAGGTGCAAAGCTGGTTAAAACTCTTGAACAACCAGGCAAAAACGTAACGGGTCTGTCTGATCTTTCTCCTGTTAGCCAGCACGTTGAACTTATAAAAGAAATTCTTCCTGAAGCGAAATCTATCGGTGTGGTATTTAACCCGGGTGAAGCGAATGCTGTGACTCTGGTTGAACTGCTAAAACGTAGCGCAGAAGAACAGGGTATTCAGGTTATTGAAGCAACTGCCCTGAAGAGTGCTGACGTTCAGTCTGCCACACAAGCTATTGCGGCTAAATCAGACGTTATCTACGCACCAACCGACAACACAGTTGCCAGCGCAATTGAAGGTATGATTGTTGCGGCAAATCAGGCTAAGACACCAGTACTGGGTGGCGCGACTTCATATGTAGAAAAGGGCGCTATCGCAAGTCTGGGTTTTGATTACTACCAGGTTGGCGTTCAGACTGCCGACTACGTTGCTGCGATTATCGAAGGTGCCGCTCCGGGCTCACTTGATGTCAAAGTGGCAAAAGGTTCGGATCTGGTTGTTAACCAAAGCGCAGCAAACAAACTTGGTGTAGCTATTCCTCAATCTGTCCTTGATCGTGCAACAAGCGTGAAATAAGCCAAAACCCCAAGTAAACGTGGAACGGTTTTGCTTGGGGTTTGTTTAGTGTTTAGCAGAAAAGGGAGTTGTTATGTCTGCTTTTGCATTTTTTGGCGCTTTGGAAATAGGCCTGTTGTATGGTCTGGTTGCCCTTGGCGTTTATCTCACCTTTCGTGTTCTCGATTTTCCTGACCTGAGTGTTGATGGCAGCTTTCCGATGGGGGCTGCTGTCGCTGCGACTGCAATCGTTGCTGGTATCAACCCTTGGTTAGCGACCTTAATGGCCATCGTCGCTGGTGCGGCTACGGGCTGGGTTACGGCATTTCTAGCGGTTCGATGTGGAATTCTACATCTGTTGGCATCGATCTTAACGATGATCGCAGCGTTCTCTATCAATATCCGTATTATGGGCAGGCCAAATCTGGCTTTGTTAGGTGAAGATACTATCCTGACACCATTTGAAGCGATCGGTGATCCGATGCTGGTTCGTCCGCTTGTGGTAGGGATTCTGGTGCTAGTTTCTGCATGGCTGGTGGTACGTCTGCTTAACAGTGATTTTGGTCTTGGCCTGCGCGCAACGGGTGTCAATGCTCGTATGGTATCAGCCCAAGGGGCGAGCACGTCGTTTTATACCTACTTTGGTCTCGCTCTTTCCAATGGTTTTGTTGGTTTTGCAGGGGCGCTTTTCGCTCAAACGAACAGTTTTGCTGATGTTACTTCTGGCGTAGGTACCATAGTTGTCGGTCTGGCAGCCGTGATTTTAGGTCAGACTCTGATCCCAGGCAGAAAGATATGGGTCGCAGTGGTGGCTGTTATTGTTGGTTCTGTTTTGTATCGCCTGGCAGTTGCCTTCGCCCTGAGCTCCGGCATGTTTGGCCTGCAAGCTTCCGACCTCAACCTGGTCACAGCGGTTCTTGTTGCGGCAGCATTAATAGCACCAAAAATTAAAGGTAACCTTAAATCAAAAAAGCGTAGCCCTGCGATGGACAGTGGTACTTCATCAAAGCAGGAAAAAGAGTCAGGAGAGGTAGCATGATTCGTCTTGAAGATATTCAGGTGACGTTTAATCCAGGCACTATATTAGAAAACCGTGCATTGCGTGGCGTATCTCTTGAGGTTCCTGAACACCAATTCTTAACGGTGATTGGCTCTAATGGTGCGGGTAAGTCCACCTTACTTGGTGCAGTGACCGGCGAGACACCTATGGTTGGTGGGCGTGTCATTATCGATGAGTTAGATGTAACACGCCAAACGGTCGATCAGCGTGCAAAGCAGTGTGCCCGGGTTTTTCAGGACCCTCTGGCTGGTACCTGTGGCGAGCTGACCATTGAAGAAAATATGGCACTGGCTTATATGCGTGGTAAAAAGAGGGGCTGGAGTCTTTCTCTCTCTTCACAACGCCGTAAGCTTTTCCAGGAGCGGATCAGCATTCTTGGCTTAGGCTTAGAAGATCGTCTCGGGGACAGTATTGGCCTTCTTTCTGGGGGGCAGCGTCAAGCGGTCAGCTTAGTGATGGCGACACTGTCCGACAGTAAGCTATTGTTACTCGACGAGCACACTGCTGCACTTGACCCTCGCATGGCGGCTTTCATTATTGATTTGACCAAGAAAATTGTTTCGGAGTTTAATCTCACCGTAATGATGGTTACTCACTCAATGAAAGATGCGTTGGCGTGTGGTGATCGCACTGTAATGCTCCATCAGGGTGAAATCGTTCTTGATGTCGCCGGGGAGCAGCGTGCCAATATGCAAGTTCCGGATCTATTGGAGATGTTCTCCAAAGTTCGTGGCGAAGAGTTAGCGGATGACAGTTTGTTATTAAATTAGGCTTTTGCTGACAATTTGTTACCGAGATATCCATCGAATGTATGAGATAATCTCAGTTTGTATATCTACTTAACCCATCAACTGTATTACAGTATTGGTGGGTTTTGTTTTTGTGAGGGTATCAATGCAGGTCGACAGGCACTTTAGCTTAAAGTTTGTGTTTTTGACGCCTTTGGTTTTGTCCTTAGTGGTATTCGCACTAACGGTAAAAAACTACTATGACTCGGTTAACCGCGATATTGATGATGAGTACACGCGAGTTATCGAAGCGACTTCGCGCGCCGCTAAAGTGATCGCAGCAATCGATTACAGTTTCTCCAATCATGAGAAATCCACCAACATAATGTTGCTGGAGCACAATCGCCGTGTTGTCGATGGTCTATGTCAGATGTGGCCGATTGATGCGCTACTAAGATCCGATGATCGAGGTTTCGATATACCCGCTGTCGATATCAATTATATGCTGGTTGGCAAAGAGAGCTTATGTACTCCCGGCAGCGAAATATACCAACGTGTCTCAAATCAAGTGTCTCTGGCTCCTGTTCTCTCTTTCTTGCATGACATCGACCCGTATCTACTAGGGATTCACTACATCGATCGTGAAGGCTACGTGATGTCTTCTCCTGATGATTATGCCAAAGGTCTGTCGGTTGAACTGCTGGACAACATACAGGTTCGCCCTTATTGGACAGTTACCGCAAACAATCGTGAAGAGATTACTCTCTCGGGACCTGCCCCTATTATTGCAAGTAACGATACGATTTTAAGTATGACAATGCCTGTGTTCCGAGAGGGAAAACATCAGGGCATGCTTTCGTTAGATATCTCTTATGAACAGCTACTTACCACACAGGGTAAGTTGGCCGGTGAGCTACACATTATTAATACTGGTTACCTTTCTCCACCTGATAACAGTTTCAGGATTAAGAGAATCGAGATAGAAGGAATTGCCAGTAGCTACTCCTTGTTCTACCTGTTCGATTTGCCGAAAGAGATTGGCCACTTTTTCTATTTTGAACGCTACAGTTTGCTGGTAACGCTATTTGTTTATGTGTTCTCAGTGGTGGTGTTGTTCTTTATTAATACCCGGGTTGAGCACGATTACTTCAAAGAGCTTGCGGCTACCGATCCGATGACAGGTTTGCTTAATCGAAGAGGTTTACAAGCCTACCTGAAGAATAATTCCCAGCAAGGCGTCTATGTAGCATTAGGGGTATTTGATATTGATGACTTTAAGCAAATCAATGATACCTATGGTCACGATGTTGGCGATGAGGTCATTAAATATATGGCTAAACAGATCAGTGCCAGCATTCGTAGTAGTGATGCTGCAGCGCGAATCGGTGGCGAAGAGTTTGTGGTTTATATGACAGGTAATGCGATCGAGCCGCTGAAGAGAAGCATGCTGAGGGTTCGTAACGAGGTCTGTCAGCATTCAGCTTCAGCGCTTGAGAGTGGCTTTACTGTTTCGGGTGGCGCGCAAGTGATTGAGGCACAGAATGCAGGCAGCTTTGATCTATTGTTCAAAGCTGCTGATGAGAAGCTTTACCACGCGAAAAATAGCGGTAAAGACCAACTGGTGTTTTAAGCGGCAACTAAGCCATCGCGGTAGCGAGTAATGTGCTCAACAATTGGTGCCGCTTTGTTAAAGGTGCGAATCTCGCGGAACAGAGCGTCAGCTTGAGGATACTGGTGACGCAAGTAAGAGAACCATTGCTTGACCCTGTTCGGGTAGTAAAGCCCTTTATCGCCTTTCATCTCATACTGAGAATAAACCAGCAGCAGTTCTACCACTTCTGACCATGGCATCACTGCGTGATCGTGTTTAACCACGTTACCCAGGTTAGGAACATTGAACGCACCACGGCAGACCATCAAAGAATCAACACCTGTTGTTTCGATACACGCCTGACCATCCTGATAGTTCCAAATCTCACCATTAGCGATAAGTGGAATCGAGAAGCGCTGACGAATCTGGTTAATGTAATCCCACTTGATTTCACTAGCCTTGTATCCGCCAGTTTTAGTACGTGCGTGTACCGTAAGCTCGTTTGCACCAGCGGTCTGAATTGCATCAACAATCTCGAAGCAGTCTTCAGGGTTATCCCAACCAAGACGAATCTTGGCAGTAACAGGCGTTGCCGGGTCAACCGCATCACGACAGGCTTTTACGACGTTATGGATCAGCTCCGGATGCTGAAGTAGTGCAGCCCCGCCTTTACTTTTGTTTACCAGCTTAGCGGGGCAGCCAAAGTTAAGGTCGATCCCTTTCGCACCGAGTTCGGCAGCTTTGACGGCATTTTCTGCCATCCAGTGAGGATCCTGACCAAGTAGCTGAACGTGAACAGGCACGCCAGATTTAGTCTGAGAGCCTTGTTGTAGCTCGGGACACAGGCGATGAAAAACGTGATCAGGCAAGAGTTGATCTACAACACGAACAAACTCAGTGACACATAAATCATAGTCATTGATATCGGTTAAGATCTCTCGCATCAAATGATCTAAAACGCCCTCCATAGGACCCAGAACTACTCGCATAAATAACACCTCAGAATTAGGATGCGTGATTTTAGAGGTATTGGCGAGCAAAGTCATCCCTCAACTGGGATTGATAAATGAAGAGTGAAGCAAGAAAAAGGCTAGGAACCAAAAAATCGAGACTAGCCGTGACGGGAACAATACCAAAACCGTTGCAAGTGCAGTCATCGAATCAGGGAGGGAAGTCTCGAAGTGACCCAGAGCCTTGCATGGGGTTATAATGCGGCTAAACAACGATTAACTCTAGAACTAGAAAATGAAGTATCAAATTCTGACACTCGAAGACTCAATTACTGTCGAATCAGCAATGTTTGTTGAAGGTATAACCTTAGCGGCAAATATGGCGACGAAACCTTTGGCGCCAGAAAGCTGGCTTGGTTCGGTATTTGCTGAGCAAGCGGAAGCGGCAAGACCAAGCATTGAAGCTCATATTCATCAGCAATATAACTACCTGCAGCGTGGTGAGTATTCACTGTTAGCTCTACTCGACTTAGAAGTTCAGCGTGAGCAACTTGCCGACTTTGCTGAAGGCTTTATGACCTTATGGCCAACGGTTGAACAACAGTGGCTAGAGACGAACGTTGGTGATGGCACACTGCGTATGCTGCAAGCAATGTTAACCACCTTTATGTTGGCGATAGACGAAGACCAGACTCGCAGCCAAATGCAAGCGTCAGGAATTGAAACGCCTCCGACTCTGAATGACTTTATTGATCAGATTGACCTGATGATTGCAGAGGTCGCTCAGGCGGCTGATGAAGCAATGACCGGAGCCAAATCTCAAAGTGTTAACCCATACAAAAACATTGGTCGCAATGATGAGTGTCCATGTGGAAGTGGCAAAAAATTCAAGCAGTGCTGCGGTAAGTAAGAAAATTTGATCGAACAAAGTTAACGTTGTTCGGTCATATTAGAACGAATTAGAAGATATAAGTGGTACGTACGCGACCAATTAGGGTAACAATCGAATGAAAAAACTTGCTGTATTACTAATGATGAGCTTTTCAGTTATGGCGGCTCCTAAAGATGAGCTTAGCCAGCGACTGCAAATGAATGATGGGTTTAGTGCTGATTTTTCTCAGCAGTTAATCAGCCCTGAAGGCGACGTTGTGATGGAAGGGCAGGGTAATGTAGAAATTGCACGCCCAAGTCTGTTTCGCTGGACAACGACAGCGCCAGACGAAAACGTCTTAGTGTCTGATGGTAAGAGCCTTTGGTACTACAGCCCGTTTATCGAACAAGTGAGTATTTATTGGCAAGAGCAAGCGACAGAGCAAACCCCATTTGTTCTGCTGACGCGTAACCGCGCGAGTGACTGGGACAACTACAAGGTTGAACAGCAAGGTAATACCTTCACGTTGACGCCAACCGCAGCGGATACTAATCAGGGGCAGTTTAAATTAAAAATTGACTCGAAAGGTAAGGTAGAAGGCTTTAGTGTTGTTGAGCAAGATGGTCAGCAAAGTAACTTCACGTTCAATAATGTTAAGCTGACTAAACCTAGTGCCGACCGTTTTACTTTTGCAATTCCGCAAGGTGTTGAGGTCGATGACCAAAGGAACTAAATGTGAGTAACTACACATTGGATTTTTCCGGGGATGAAGATTTTCGTCCCCTTGCAGCCAGAATGCGCCCGGAAACGCTAGAGCAGTATATCGGGCAGCAACATATCTTGGGAGCAGGTAAACCATTAAGACGTTCTCTTGAGGCCGGCCATATCCACTCAATGATTCTTTGGGGACCTCCTGGTACTGGGAAAACGACTCTGGCTGAAGTCGCGGCTAATTATGCTAACGCGGAAGTGGAGCGCGTATCTGCGGTGACCTCCGGTGTGAAAGAAATCCGAGCTGCGATAGAAAAGGCCCGTGAGTACAAGCTCGCTGGCAGACGTACCATTCTGTTTGTTGACGAGGTGCATCGCTTTAACAAATCGCAGCAGGACGCTTTCTTACCCCATATCGAAGATGGCACTGTCACTTTCATCGGAGCGACAACGGAAAACCCGTCTTTTGAGCTTAACAACGCATTGTTGTCACGTGCTCGTGTTTATAAACTGACGTCGCTCGCTAAGGAAGACATCCGTCTTGCGCTGGAACAGGCTATTAATGACAAAGAGCGGGGTTTGGGGGCAGTAGAAGTTGAGTTTGTCGATAATGTTCTCGAACGCTTATCTGAGCTGGTCAACGGCGATGCGCGCATGTCTCTTAACTATCTTGAGCTGCTCTATGATATGGCTCAAGAAGATGCTCAGGGCAAAAAACAGATCACACTGGCATTACTGGCGGAAGTGGCTGGAGAAAAGGTCTCCCGATTCGATAACAAAGGTGATATTTGGTACGACTTGATCTCTGCGGTACACAAATCTATTCGTGGCTCGAACCCAGATGCGGCACTCTACTGGGCTGCACGAATGATCGCAGCGGGATGTGACCCACTCTATATTGCGCGTCGATTGTTGGCGATTGCCTCTGAAGACATTGGTAATGCTGACCCGCGTGCTATGCAGGTCGCTCTGTCTGCCTGGGACTGTTTTACCCGCGTGGGACCAGCGGAAGGCGAGCGAGCAATTGCTCAGGCGATTGTCTATTTAGCCTGTGCTCCAAAAAGTAATGCTGTTTACACTGCCTGGAAGCAAGCTCTGACCGACGCGCATAATTTGCCCGAGTATGAGGTTCCGCCCCATCTGCGCAATGCACCAACCAGTCTGATGAAAGATCTTGGCTACGGTGCAGAGTATCGTTACGCACATGATGAACCAGGAGCGTATGCCGCAGGTGAACAATATCTGCCACCAGAAATGTCAGGAAAAAGTTACTACCAGCCGACGAATCGTGGCTTAGAAACTAAAATTGGCGAAAAGTTAGATTACTTGGCTAGTTTAGACGCAAAAAGCCCACAAAAACGCTATGAATAAGCGTCCATTTTAGATACATTTATTCGGTTAATATTTTTAGCGTTCGAGCATGAAGCCTGAACGCGATTTCACTACTAAAAAAAGCATAGGATTAACAATGCTGGATTCTAAATTACTTCGTACAGAGCTGGATGAAACAGCTGCAAAACTAGCACGTCGTGGCTTTAAGCTTGACGTAGAAACAATCCGTACACTTGAAGAACAACGTAAGTCGATTCAAGTAGAAGTTGAAAATTTACAATCCACGCGTAACTCCATCTCCAAGCAGATCGGCCAGAAAATGGCTGCAGGCGACAAAGAAGGCGCTGAAGAGATCAAGAAGCAAATCGGTACACTTGGTAGCGATCTAGACGCGAAAAAGGTTGAACTTGACGCGGTAATGGCTCAGCTTGAAGAGATCACTCTGTCTGTTCCAAACCTACCTGCAGACGATGTGCCAGACGGTAAAGATGAAGACGACAACGTAGAAATCTCTCGTTGGGGTGAGCCAAAAACTTACGACTTCGAACTGAAAGATCACGTAGATCTTGGTGAGATGGGTGACGGTCTTGATTTCGCAAGCGCAACTAAGATCACTGGTGCTCGCTTTATCGTAATGAAAGGTCAATTTGCTCGTCTTCACCGTGCAATTGCTCAGTTCATGCTAGATCTTCACACAGAAGAGCACGGCTACACAGAAATGTATGTACCGTACCTGGTAAACTCTGACAGCCTGTTTGGTACTGGTCAGCTACCTAAATTTGGTAAAGACCTGTTCCACACTGAACCGCTAGAAGAGAAAGTGAACGACGAAGAGCCACGTAAACTGTCTCTTATCCCAACAGCGGAAGTACCTGTCACTAACATGGTACGCGATACTATTTCTGATGAAGCAGATCTGCCTCTTAAGATGACAGCACACACACCATGTTTCCGTTCTGAAGCGGGATCTTACGGTCGTGATACTCGTGGTCTTATCCGCATGCACCAATTCGACAAAGTAGAACTGGTACAGATTACTAAGCCAGAAGATTCAATGGATGCACTAGAAGAGCTAACAGGCCACGCTGAGAAAGTTCTTCAGCTTCTGGAGCTTCCTTACCGTAAAGTGGTTCTGTGTACTGGTGATATGGGCTTCGGTGCTCGTAAGACTTACGACCTTGAAGTTTGGGTTCCAGCGCAAGAGACTTACCGTGAAATCTCATCTTGTTCAAACATGTGGGACTTCCAGGCTCGTCGTATGCAAGCTCGTTTCCGTCGTAAAGGCGAGAAGAAGCCTGAGCTTGTGCACACACTAAACGGTTCTGGTCTTGCTGTAGGTCGTACAATGGTTGCGATTCTGGAGAACAACCAAGAAGCTGATGGTCGTATCGCAATCCCAACGGCACTTCAGAAGTACATGGGTGGCGCAACGCACATCGGTTAATCGAAAGATTAGTTAATAAAAGGCGACTCTGTGAGTCGCCTTTTTTGTACCAGCGGGAAATAAAAAAGCCGACATAAGGTCGGCTTTGCAAGGCTATGAGTGATTGAGTTTAGATACTCATTTCACCGCGAAGCACTTGTTGCATCTTCACCTTAACCTGATCGTAGCTCAGACCTTGGCTTAGTAGGAAATGCAATTTTGCCAGAGCCGCTTCAGGTGTCATATCGTAGCCGCTGATCACGCCAGCTTCTGCAAGGGCACAGCCTGTTGCGTAACCGCCCATATTGACCTTGCCCGCAAGACATTGCGTCAGGTTAACCACAATCACGCCACGTTGTGAAGCATCTTTCAGATGATGCAGTAACTCAGGGTTCTGAGGTGCATTACCAACGCCGAAAGTTAACAGAATCATCGCATTAACAGGTTGAAGCAGGGTATTACGGATAACCTCATGGGAAATGCCCGGATACATGGTTATCACACCAATCGGTTGTGGCGTGATGTCGTGAACCTTAAATTCACCTTCAGGCTGTTTACCAACTTCAATATCGTTGCTGATCTGAATATTGATACCCGCTTCCAGTAGTGGAGGCAGGTTTGGAGAAGTGAAAGCGTTAAAACCATCCGCATGAGACTTAGTACTGCGGTTACCGCGCATCAGTTTGTTATTGAAGAACAGCGTTACTTCGTTGATCGGGTAGTTAGCGGCAATGTGCAGAGCATTCAACAGGTTTGCCTGACCATCTGAGCGCAGTTCAGCAAGAGGGATCTGAGAGCCTGTCACTATCACTGGCTTGCCAAGGTTCTCTAGCATAAAAGAGAGCGCTGAGGCTGTGTAAGCCATTGTGTCAGTACCATGTAGGATTACGAAACCGTCGTACTTATCGTAGTTGTCGCGGATGTCGTCAGCAATTTGCTGCCAATCTGCTGGTGTCATATCTGATGAGTCGATGAGCGGGTCATACTCATGGATAGTAAACTCAGGCATTTCTGGTCTGTGGAACTCTGGCATACTTGCTAATTGTTTTTCCATGAAACCAGCTACTGGAACATAACCGTGATCATGGGATTTTTGCATACCAATGGTACCGCCAGTGTACGCGATATAAATATGTTTTCTTGCCATTGCTTTGAAACCAGTTAATTGTAGGGGGAACAGAGCGTGGGATTATATATCAATCTAGGCCAATAAAAAGGGGGATTCCGCACAGGAATCCCCCTTTAGTCTCTGGTCGGTTTAGTCAATCCGATTATTGAACCTGACAGTTAAGACAGAAAGCGTACTGACCTTTAGGATCATTAAAGCTTTGTAGCATATTTGTATCCTGAATCACTTGCTGAGCAACAGGTTGAAGAGCCTGAGGCAACATGGCTGTTGGGTCGATGCCTAAGTGAGCACTAACTTGATTCATGAAGTCCTGAATAAACTGTTGAGCAGGAGAGAGGGGTTCTTCTACCCAATACAAATTATATTGTTCAACTTTCGCTAACTCCGCTGCCAGTTCAACGGCATCATCGAAATCACCAATTTTATCGACCAAGCCAAACTCGAGTGCGTCCTGTCCTGTCCATACACGCCCTTGGGCAACGTTATCGACCTGCTCTAATGGAATCTCACGTGATTGACTGACTAATCCAATAAAGCGGTTGTAGCCATGTTCGATACCCATTTGGAATGCCTGAGAAGCGCCGTCTGATAAACCGGTTGTTACACCAACATCTGAGAATGGAGAAGTGCCAACACCATCGGTGTAAATGCCGAGCTTGTTAAGACCTTTTTCAAATGTGGTCAGGACACTGAAAATACCAATTGATCCGGTAAGCGTTGTTGGTTGAGCAACGATACGGTCAGCACTCATAGAGATCCAGTAACCACCCGATGCAGCAAGACTCGACATCGATACCACTACTGGTTTACCCGCTTCTTTCAGCGCGTCGACTTCATTGCGAATCACTTCAGAGGCGAACGCACTACCGCCCGGGCTATCAACACGTAGAACCACGGCTTTGACTTTGTCATCATTGCGTGCCTGACGCAGCAGCGCAGCCACTGTGTCACCACCAACGGTACCACGCGGTTGCGAGCCGTCCATGATGGCACCGCTTGCCACTACGATTGCGATATCATCAGCCGCCAGATCGAACTTAGGTGTCATTGTCGATTGATATTCGTAGAAGTCGACATAGTTGTAACTATCTTCACCATTACTGCCAAAGACTTCGATAAGGTCTTTTCTTACCTGTTGACGAGTCGCCAGTCGATCGACAAGACCAACATTGAGAGAAAGTGACGCTAAGTCGCCATTGTTCTGCTTCAACAGTTTAAGAAATGTATCCATATCAGGGTTCAGAGTTTCAGACGCCAGTTGGCGGTTGGTCGCTACATCATCTATGTAAGCCCCCCACAGTTGCCCTAACCAGCGCGAGGCGGACTCTTTCGCTTCCTTGGACATGTCGTCACGAACGAAAGGCTCAATCGCTGACTTGTAGGTACCGACGCGGAAAACATGAGTATTCACATCCAGTTTCTCTAACAGGGTTTTGTAGTAGAGAGAGTATGCGCTGTAGCCTTTAAGCATTACCGCACCGTCTGGAGCCAGATAGATCTTATCGGCGTAGCTGGCCAGGTAATACTGGCTTTGATTGTAAATATCACCCACGGCATAAATAGGTTTACCTGACGCCTTAAACTCGTTTAACGCTTTCGCTATGTAGCGCAGCTTGGTCAGGTTGGTTTCCGGCATGTCGCGTAACGCCAGCACAAGGCCGCTGATTTGCTCATCATCTTTAGCATGACGAATCGTATCAACAATGTCGAACAACACGTTCTCTTTAGGCAGGCTTTGACCGAAGAATGAACCGGTCAAAGAGTCCATAGGGTTAACGTAAGTGGGTTGTTCAACAATCGGCCCAGAAATATTGACGATCAGAGCTGACTCTTTAGGCACTGTTGGGACAGGCGCTTCAGCACTGGTGTAGATGAAGTAAATAATGCCAATACTCGCTAGGAAGATCAGGTTGACGAGGGCAAGACGAATAAAGGTGATAAGTTTCCAGATACCTTTAAAAAACATGCCAACAAACTTAAATATACTTTTCATTTTTTCTCCGCTGCGAAGGTCGCAGGTTAAGGCTTATCCGCTGTAAGACCTTATAAATCCAGATCAAGTTACATCCTACTTAAACTAGTATACCCAAACAACCGTAAGATTGATCGGTGTTACAGAAATGTAAACGGGTGTTTGATTTTTATTTAATGGCTTTGTATTCTGGTCAGACCACAATAAAAAAGAGTAAAGTGATGTCTTCCATGTACCCAAACCTACTAAAACCACTAGACCTCGGATTTACCCAATTGAGAAACCGAGTATTAATGGGCTCAATGCACACGGGGCTTGAAGAGCATAAAGAAGGTCTCGGCAAGCTTGCAGCGTTCTACGAAGAACGTGTGAAGGGTGGAGTAGGCCTGATTGTTACCGGAGGCTTTTCGCCAAACTTACGTGGTCGCTTGCACCCATTTAGTGCTGAATTTAGTAAGCCTAAACATGCTAAAGCCCATAAGGTTGTTACCGAAGCCGTTCATAAACACGGTGGCAAAATTGCTCTCCAGCTATTGCATGCCGGTCGTTACGCAATGCACCCTTTCGCTCAAAGTGCGTCATCAGTCAAAGCGCCTATTGCTCGTTTTGCTCCAAGTGAGATGAGTACTCGTCAGATAAACAATACCATCGAAGCTTTTGCTAAGAGTGCCGCTTTAGCGGTTGAAGCAGGATATGATGGCGTTGAAGTCATGGGTTCAGAGGGCTACTTACTTAACCAGTTTATCTGTAAACGTACCAATACCCGTTACGATGAATGGGGCGGCAGTTACCAGAACCGAATCCGTTTCCCGTTGGAAGTGGTTAAAGCTATCCGCAAAGCAGCGGGTAACGAATTTATTATTATTTTCCGCCTATCAATGCTTGATCTGGTTGAAGAGGGAAGCACCTTTGAAGAAGTGGTCGAACTGGCTCAGGAGCTAGAAAAAGCTGGAGTGACCATCATCAATACCGGTATCGGCTGGCATGAGGCGAGAATTCCAACCATCGCGACTCAGGTGCCACGTGGTGCATTTACCTGGGTAACCGAAAAGGTACGTCCACATGTCAACGTACCTATCGTGACCTGTAACCGTATTAACACTCCTGAAGAGGCTGAGTCAATTCTGGCAAGTGGTCATGCGGATATGGTTTCCATGGCGCGACCTTTCCTCGCCGATCCGCATTTTGTCATTAAGGCAGAGCAAAATCAGTCGCAATTGATTAATACCTGTATCGGCTGTAATCAGGCATGTCTGGATAATGTATTTAAAGGTAAACGTGCTGGCTGTTTGGTTAACCCGTTAGCCTGTCGTGAAACTGAGCTCGTTGTGACACCTTCTGACGTCAAGAAAAACATCGCGGTTGTCGGTGCAGGACCTGCAGGTCTGGCGTGTGCAACCACGCTGGCGGAAAGAGGTCATAATGTTGACCTGTTTGAGCGTAATGACCGGATTGGTGGTCAGTTCCGTCTGGCGATGCAGATCCCGGGTAAAGAAGAGTTCAGAGAAACCATTCGATACTTTGCTAATCGAATCGATGAGACAGGTGTAAAACTTCACCTCGAAACCGAAGCGAATTACGACTTACTGGCAGAGTACGATGAAGTGGTAATGGCGTCCGGTGTTGAACCGCGTAAAGTTAATATCGAAGGTATTGATACACCTGATAAAGTCATCGACTACCAAACTCTGATTAAAGAGAAAACGTTTGTTGGTAATAAAGTGGCTATCGTTGGTGCTGGTGGTATTGGTGTAGATGTAGCGACAATGCTCACCGAACCAAGTGGTCACAATCTTGATGACTGGCTGCACGAGTGGGGCATTGATAAAGAAATTTCTCATCCGGGTGGTTTGTTCCCTTACCCTGACTCAATGAGCGATAAGACAGTATGGGTTCTGCAACGTCGTAAAGGGCGTGTCGGTAAAGGTCCAGGCAAAACGACAGGCTGGATTCATAAGCGCACGCTGGAAAAACGTGGCGTAAATCTGTTAGGTGGCGTGAGCTACGATAAGATTGATAGCGATGGCTTACACATCAGCGTTGATGACAAGCAACAGCTATTGGATGCAGATACCGTGATTATCTGTGCGGGCCAGGAGTCGGTTCGCCCATTTGAAAGCCAGTGGCACCAGTTGGGCGATAAACTTCATATCATTGGTGGTGCTGACTATGCTGGCGAACTCGATGCGGTTCGAGCAATTAAGCAGGGTGTGGAGCTAGCGGTAAAACTGTAAGCTGAAGATGATAAAACTAAGGCCTCCAATTGGAGGCCTTAGTGTTTTGACTGAACTTACAAAATTACGGTTTTGTTGCCGTAAACAAAGACATGGTCGTTAAGAACCTTGTTTAGCGCTTTGCTAAGAACATTCTTCTCTACGTCTCGACCAGCCTGAGCCATATCCTGAGCACTGAAGTTGTGGTCTACAGGGATAACGTCCTGCTTGATAATTGGGCCTTCATCAAGATCATTGGTGACAAAGTGGGCAGTCGCACCAATGATTTTAACGCCACGCTCATACGCCTGTTGGTAAGGCTTTGCACCGATAAATGCAGGCAGGAAGCTGTGATGGATGTTGATGATCTTATGATTGTACTTCTCAACAAATGATGGCGTCAGAACGCGCATGTACTTAGCCAATACCAGATAGTCAGCCTGATACTGGTCGATAACCTGCAACATCTCCTTCTCATGCTCTTCGCGGTTAAGACCTTCGTGAGAAACATGGTGGTAAGGAATATCGAACTTCTCTGTCAGGCTCTGAAGCGTATCGTAGTTACCCACAACGGCTGCAATGTCGACATCCAGACTACCGTCGTAGTTCTTCATTAGAATGTCACCAAGACAATGAGCTTCTTTTGTCACTAAGATCACTACGCGCTTGCGGTTTGAACCCATCAGCTTACGTTTTGCACCTTGTGGCAGAGCCTGATCAAGGTCTGCGAGAAATGTCTCATCATTGAAGTAACCTTCCAGCTCAGTACGCATGAAAAAGTGGCCGCTGGTGTTATCAACGAACTCGTTGTTATGGATGATGTTGAGTTGGTGCTTGTAACAGATATTAGTGATCTTTGAGATGAGACCAGGGGCGTCCGTACAATGCGTTAGTAGTGTTTTCTTTTCCATCAAGTTAAAACTTCCGTGATTTATTTTTTTTGAATAGTGAATTTTTTACGGGACCTCGAACGGTGAGCTGACCCGCATTATTGAAGCTACAATTAAACTAATATCGAGTTGGTTTCAACAATTAATCTGAGTTAACCGTTTGCTCGAATTATATGTTGGTATTTTTTCTCTTGTCGCGTTTTTAGGTGGTATTTATGGATAAAGAGTTATTAGCCCGAAAATTGTATTCAGAACGAGTCAGTGCCCTGACTGGTGGAAAAGAACTAGACGAAGAATTATTAGACGAAATGTGGGAAAACCGTGCCTCCCCAGCTGAAGCTGCACGCGCCATATCTGATTGCCAACAAGAAGGCTTTGAAGGACCTGCCTGGCTAACTCGTTATCTCAACAAACGATAATTTTCAATTTTTCTAGGGCGCGAAATCTCATTCGCGCCTAGGCTGGAAAACTGCCATAATTAACCCCTCTTAAGAACAACTCTCTGCACTCAATGATTTCAAAAACCTTCTCCTCTGAAGGAGCTCTGGGTAAAGCGATACCTGGTTTTCAACCGCGCCAAGCGCAGCTCGATATGGCCGAAGTGGTTGCGAATGCAATCAAAACACAAGGTCAGGTCGTGGTTGAAGCGGGCACAGGTACGGGTAAAACATTTGCCTATCTGGTTCCTGCACTTCTCAGTGGTAAGAAAACCATCATCAGTACCGGTTCTAAAAACCTGCAGGAACAGCTTTTTCATCGAGACTTACCCTTGATGACCGGTGCACTCGGTTTTTATGGGCAAGTGGCGCTGCTTAAAGGGCGTGCAAACTACTTGTGTTTAGACCGCTTAAGCAGACAAATGGTCGAGAGTCATAACCAGACCGCTGATCCCACCTTATTGAGTCAACTGGTTAAGGTGCGTAGCTGGTCATCTGAAACTAAAACAGGTGACTTAGGCGACTGTGATGCGATTGCGGAAGACAGTCCGGTCATTCCGACCATCACCTCAACCAATGACAACTGCCTTGGTAAAGAGTGCCCGAGTTATCAGGACTGCTTTGTACTTAAGGCACGAAAGAAAGCCATGGATGCTGATGTTGTCGTGGTTAACCATCACCTGTTCTTAGCTGATCTTGCGATTAAGGAAACTGGATTCGGAGAGTTAATCCCCGAGGCAGATGTATTTATTTTTGATGAGGCACACCAGCTGCCTGATATTGCGAGCCAATACTTTGGACAATCGCTCTCCAGTCGCCAAATCCAAGAACTTTGTAAAGACATCGAAATCGCTTATCGCACTGAGGCCAAAGATATGCGCCAACTACAAAAAGCGGGTGAGAAGCTTTATCAGACGGCGATGGACTTACGTATTGTACTTGGCGAACCCGGTTTTCGAGGAAACTGGCGTGAAGCGATTACGTCGCCCTCGATTGGCAGAGAGTTGCGCCGTCTTGAAGATGCACTCGATTTTGTATTGGAAGTGCTGAAACTCGCGCTAGGGCGCAGCCAACTGTTAGATAGTGCCTTTGAGCGTGCCAATACCATCAAAGCCCGACTTGATAGGGTGTGTGATGTGTCGATTACCGGTTATTCATACTGGTATGACACCACACCGCGTCACTTTAGCTTACACATTACGCCGTTAACGGTTGCCGATAAGTTTCACGAACAGATTGAGCTTAAGCTGGGGGCCTGGATTTTTACCTCCGCGACGCTGGCGGTGAATAACGATTTCGGTCACTTTACCGCTCGTCTGGGACTTAAACCTCAACAGCAACTGTCGCTGCCAAGCCCGTTCGATTATCAAAGTCAGGCCAGACTGTGTGTACCTCGTTACCTGCCCGAGCCCAATAGCCCGGGGATGGCGGATAAGTTGGTAAAAATGCTTACTCCGGTTATCGAGCAAAATCAGGGACGCTGTTTCTTCCTTTGTACCTCTCACAGCATGATGAAAGAGCTAGGCGAGCGCTTTCGCGAGCGTCTGACGGTACCTGTTTTGATGCAGGGAGAAACCAGCAAACAGAAGACCCTTGCTGAGTTTATGGAACTCGGTAATGCCTTGCTGGTGGCAACAGGGGCTTTCTGGGAAGGGATTGACGTTAGAGGTGACACGCTTAGCTGTGTTATCATCGACAAATTGCCCTTCACAGCTCCCGATGACCCGCTGCTAAAGGCGCGCATTGAAGATTGCCAGCTTAAAGGCGGTGACCCTTTTGCCCAAGTACAGATACCTGATGCGGTTATTACCTTAAAGCAAGGGGTTGGGCGACTAATTCGCGACAAGAAAGACAAAGGGGCGCTGATTATCTGTGATAATCGCTTAGTGACCCGAGATTACGGTGGTGTGTTCTTAGCTAGCTTGCCACCTATCCCCCGCACGCGAGATTTGGCGGTGGTGCAGGACTTTCTTGAACATAATTAATGTTAAAAACAAACGAATAATCAGAGATATCAATGAGTGTAAAGATCCTTGCTCTAGATACGGCGACTGAGAACTGTTCAGTTGCTCTTTTAGTAGACGATAAAGTTTACGTGCGTAGTGAAGTTGCGCCACGTGACCACACTAAGAAAGTACTGCCTATGGTAGATGAAGTGCTGAAAGAAGCGGGTTTAACGCTCGCTGAACTGGACGCACTGGCTTATGGACGTGGTCCGGGCAGCTTTACTGGAGTACGAATTGGCATTGGTATTGCACAAGGTTTAGCATTCGGTGCGGATCTACCTATGATTGGTATTTCGACTCTACAAGCTATGGCTCAAGGTGTTTATCGCAAACACGCTCAAAGCCATGTAGCGACTGCGATTGACGCTCGCATGAGTGAAGTCTACTGGGGACGCTTCACACGTCAAGAAGATGGCACTTGGCTCGCAACCGACCAGGAGTGTGTAACACCACCACAGTTGGTGGCTGACAATAGTCAGGCTGATGAGTCTGAATGGTTTACTGCTGGTACCGGGTGGGACGCTTACTCAGAGCAGCTTGAAGGTATTAAGTTCAACACGGCTAAGAGTGACGTACTTTTCCCAGATGCGGAAGATATCGTTCAGCTCGCTAAGTTTGAGCTGGCGAAAGGAAACACGGTCGATGCTGAAGAAGCCAGTCCGGTTTATCTTCGTGATACTGTTGCCTGGAAGAAGTTACCAGGTAGAGAATAAGTTCGCTGACCTAGCCACAACATAGACGGATAGTATGGTATCAATTAATGGATTACCTCCTTCACTGCCAGGCCCTAACCGGGCTAATAAGGCTAACAAGAAGAATGAGGTTAAAAAATCGAGTGATAACACGCCAGTCAGCCAGCCGAGTAAGGTGGCTAACGCGGTAGCCCACTCTATCCGTCATGTTAATGAGTCTGATATCCATAAAGCGCAAGTGCAATACGACCTGCCAGAAGGGCGTGGTCGTAGGGCGATGGAAGAGTATATGAAGGTGATGACCCAGACACAGCGTGATGAACTTTCACAAATGCTGGGTGTCGATATTTATATCTAACATGATGAGCTTGCGTAATTTTATGTCTTTCCGTCTATTACAAACTTTACTGGTTTTCTCTACAGCTTTGACGCTTTCAGCCTGTAGTTCATTACCAGAAAGCTTGAAATCTGATAATCCCCAGTTAATTACCGACTACTCTGTCTGGCAGAGCAGTGAGGATGCGCAGAGTGAAGTCCGTTTGGGCGGTTTGATCGCTAAGGTGACTAACCTCAAGGACAAAACTCGAATCGAAGTCGTGAACCTGCCAATTAACTCTGCTGGTAAACCAGATATTAACCAGGAAGCGCAAGGGCGTTTTGTCGGCTACGTGAGCGGATTTGCTGATCCGGTAACACTGTCTGAAGGTCGGCTCATTTCCCTGATTGGTGATAGTCAGGGGCGTGAACAGGGCAAGGTGGGGGAGTACAACTACGAGTTCCCGGTAATGAAAGTGAAGGGTTACCACCTATGGCGAATTGAAGAGCGTGTTATTATTCATGACTTTGATAGCTACCTGTACCCATGTCATGGGCTCTATTGCCGTGAAAATCGTTATGGAACCCGCCAGGGCCAAGTCATTCAAGAAGTGAAATAATGCGTCATGAACATAGGTACGATATAGCCTCTGGGCATATTGCTACCATCGAATATGGTTCGAAGCAGACCGCCGATCTGACCATCGTCTTTTTACATGGTTGGCTCGATAATGCAGCTAGCTTTGAAACCGTGATGAATGAGTTGCACTCCATTGCTCCAAACCTCCACCTATGCGCAATCGATTTACCTGGCCACGGCTTCTCTAGCCACAAAAATGGCAGCAATTTCTACCCATTTCACGACTATATAGATGACGTTTACCAGTTTTTGGCTAACTTATCGCCAAACAGACTGGTGTTAGTGGGTCATTCACTTGGTGCTTTGATTGCAAGTTGTTATAGTGCCGCCTTTCCTGAGCAGATCAGCGGATTAGTTCAGATAGAAGGGTATGGTCCTCTGGCGGAGCCCTCTCAAGATACGGTTACCCGTTTAAGAGAAGGTGTTCTGAGTCGTCAGAGAGTCCGAAGAAAACCGATGCGGGCCATGCAGTCACAGCAAGAGGCGATAGAACGGCGTGCGAAAGTGAATCAGCTAGACGCGGCACTTATCGCTCCGATTGTTAAACGTGGCTTGATAGAAGTTGAACATGGCTGGCAATGGCGGCATGACGTCAAGTTACAAAGTCAGTCTTTGTATCGAATGTCGCTCGAACATGCAGCAGAGTTTCGCCAACAAGTCACAGTATCTCAACTGGTCATTCTTGGTGAGCAAGGTTTCTCTTATTTGCAGTCTTTTCAAAATGATGCTTCAGACTCCACTCAAATTGAGATGATCGAAGGCGGTCATCATTGTCATCTGCAAGCCCCTTTTAGAGTAGCTAACCTAATTTTTGGCTTAGTTAACAAAATTTAAACAAGTGTTTGAGTCTTTCGTGCTCAAGCGGCCTGCCTGTGCTGTAATAGACCTCAATGAAAACAGAGCGTTTCACATAGATGACAGCCAGCTAATTTCGAGGAGTTTTACCGTGGATAAACCTTGGTTATCACGTTATCCAAGTGATGTGCCAGAGCACATCAACCCAGATCAATACCCATCATTGGTGGAGATGTTTGAACAGTCAGTACAAAAGTACGCTGACCAGCCTGCATTCATGAATATGGGCTCGGTAATGACTTTCCGTAAGTTAGAAGAGCGCAGCCGCGCGTTTGCAGCGTATCTGCAAAACGAACTGAAACTGCAGAAAGGTGACCGTGTTGCTCTGATGATGCCAAACCTACTGCAATACCCAGTGGCACTATTTGGTGTGTTACGTGCAGGTATGATCGCGGTAAACGTTAACCCGCTTTACACCCCTCGTGAACTCGAGCACCAGCTTAACGATTCAGGCGCAAAAGCGATTGTTATCGTTTCTAATTTCGCTAACACACTGGAACAGATCGTTGATAACACGCCAGTTAAACACGTTGTTCTGACTAGTCTTGGTCAGATGCTGCCACGTGCGAAAGGTACACTGGTAGACTTCGTGGTTAAGTATGTTAAAGGCATGGTGCCTAAGTACGACCTTCCTGGTGCAATTTCTATGCGTCAGGCTCTGCACAAAGGCCGCCGTCTGCAGTACGTGAAGCCATTTATGTCTGGTGATGATATTGCCTTCTTGCAATACACAGGCGGGACTACCGGCGTAGCAAAAGGTGCGATTCTTACTCACCGCAATATGATTGCTAACGTTCTTCAGGCGAAAGGGGCATATGGTCCTGTTCTGGCTGAAGGTCGTGAACTGGTCGTGACAGCGTTACCGCTTTATCACGTGTTTGCCTTGACGGTGAACTGCTTGCTGTTTATTGAGATGGGCGGTCAAAACTTACTGATCACCAACCCGCGTGATATTCCAGGTTTCGTTAAAGAGCTGCAGAAGTATCCATTTACCGCAATTACGGGTGTTAACACTCTATTTAACGCACTGGTAAATAATGAAGACTTCCATGAGCTTAATTTTAGCAATCTCAAGCTTGCTGTTGGCGGTGGTATGGCCGTTCAGCGTGCAGTGGCGGAGCAATGGAAGAAAACCACAGGTATTCACCTGCTTGAAGGTTACGGTCTGACTGAGTGTTCTCCGCTAGTAACTGGTAACCCTTACGATCTGACGGACTACACTGGCGCGATTGGTCTGCCTGTACCTTCTACTGAAGTCCGTATCGTTGATGACGAAGGTAACCCTGTACCAAACACTGAAGTGGGCGAGCTTCAAGTTCGTGGTCCTCAGGTAATGCAAGGTTACTGGCAGCGTCCTGAAGCGACGAAAGAGGTGATCAACTCTGAAGGTTGGTTATCGACAGGTGATATCGTTAAGTTTGACGATGAAGGTCTTATCCATATCGTTGACCGTAAGAAAGATATGATTCTGGTATCTGGCTTCAACGTTTATCCAAATGAGATTGAAGACGTCGTAGCATTGCACGGTAAGGTACTGGAAGTGGCTGCAATTGGTCAGCCGCATGAAGTGTCTGGTGAGCTGGTTAAGATCTACGTCGTTAAGCGTGACCCTAGCCTGACTAAAGATGAGATTATTGCTCACTGTCGCCAGCACCTGACAGGTTACAAAGTGCCGAAGCTGGTTGAGTTTAAGGACGATCTACCAAAAACAAACGTAGGTAAGATCTTACGCCGTGTGCTTCGTGAAGAAAACGATGCCAAGCTAGCAGAATCTCAACAGGGTTAAGTGAGTTAACTAAACAAGCCTGCTTGATTGATGATAGAATGCCGACTAATCGTAGTCGGCATTTTTTATAGCCGCTGGAAATCGCTCATAGTGAGAAGTTAGTGAAATATCAGATTATTACCGAGTCATCGCAGTTAGAGACTGTGTGTCAAAGCGCTAGGGAATTCGATGTAGTTATGCTGGACACAGAGTTTGTCCGTACCCGTACCTACTACCCTCAATTAGGTTTGATCCAACTTTATGATGGGCAGACCTTATCTCTAATTGACCCAACGGTTATTGACGACATGACGGCGTTTGTACACTTACTGCAGGATACGTCAGTACTCAAGGTTCTGCATGCCTGTGGCGAAGATTTGGAAGTGTTTCAAAACAGCTTTGGTTGCCTACCTTATCCTATGGTTGATACCCAGCTAATGGCTGCTTTCTTAGGCCATGGTTTATCGACAGGTTTTGCTGCTCTGGTTAACGAGTATCTCAACGTAGAACTGGATAAGAGCGAGTCACGCACCGACTGGTTAGCGCGACCACTGACAGACAAGCAGCTTGAATACGCTGCTGCCGATGTTTACTACCTGCTACCTCTGTACGAGCAGTTGTTTGAAAACATCACTCAGGCAGGCTGGTGGCAGGCGGCGCAGCAGGAGAGTGATCTGATCGCGTCTAAGCGCATCAAAACAGTCAATCCTGAGTGTGCTTACCTTGATGTTAAGGGAGCATGGCAGCTTAAGCCTAAAGAGTTAGCGATCCTTAAACCTCTGGCAACATGGCGCTTAAAAGAGGCATTGAAACGTGATTTAGCACTTAACTTCATTTTCAAAGAGAATGACTTGCTGACTGTTGCTCGTTTAGGTATCCAGAATCGTAAGCGTATGGAGCAGGAAGGCATGGATCTGCGTTCAGTACAGCGTCACAGCGCTCGTATTATTTCGATTGTTAAAGCAGCGCAGATGACTCCAGAAGAAGAGTACCCACAAAAAATCGAACGTTTGATGGATATGCCGGGTTACAAGCAAAAGTTCAAAGTGCTTAAAGATGAAGTGAAGCGTGCGTCGCAGACAAGTGGTCTTGCAACCGAGTTCCTGGCTTCTAAGAAGCAGCTTAATCAGTTGATCAGTTGGGTATGGAAGAAAGACCGTGACCCAGCGTCACTGCCGGATGTGATGCAAAGCTGGCGTTTAGAGTTGTTTGGCGAAAAGTTAAATAAGTTATTGTAATAAAGGCTCCTTCGGGAGCTTTTTAATAGGTTCTATTAAAGAGAAACAAAAAGGGCTTCCAACTGGAAGCCCTTTACGATTTGCTCGGATTAACCTGCTAGTACGTCAGTCGCAACTTTGTAGCTAGGGTCTTCCTTAACATTAATCTCAACCAGGCTGCCCGCTTTATCAAGCAGCTTACGACAGTCTGGGCTTAGGTGACGCAGGTGCAGTGTTTTGCCTTGCGCTGAGTAACGTTCAGCCAGTGTCTCAATTGCTTCGATTGCAGAGTGGTCAGTAACGCGAGAATCGGCGAAGTCGACAATAACATCGCTTGGATCACCATGCGCGTCGAAGATCTCAAGGAAGTTTGCCACTGAACCGAAGAATACTGGACCGTGGATCTTGTACTCTTTTGAGCCTTCTTCATTGATGCTAGTGTCTGCGTAGATGTGTTTAGCATGCTGCCATGCAAACATAAGTGCAGATGCGATAACACCAACGAATACTGCGATAGCAAGGTCAGTCATAACGGTAACAACGGTTACCAGTACAATAACAAAGAAGTCTTGTTTAGGTACACGGCGAGCCAGCTTGAAGGTTGCCCATTCAAATGTACCGATAACAACCATGAACATTACACCAACAAGTGCAGCCAGCGGGATCATCTCAATCAGTGAAGACGCAAACAGAATGAACATCAGCAGTGCTACAGCGGCTACGATGCCCGATAGGCGACCACGGCCACCAGAGTTAACGTTGATCATAGACTGACCAATCATCGCACAACCACCCATAGCGCCAAACACTGAACATGTCATGTTTGCCATACCCTGACCGATACACTCACGGTTAGACTGGCCGCGTGTGTTCGTCATTTCATCCAGTACGGTCAGAGTCAGTAGCGATTCAATCAGGCCGATAGCCGCAAGAATAATTGCGTATGGCAGGATGATTTGCAGTGTCTCTAACGTAAACGGAACGGCTGGAACAGAGAAGGTTGGTAGAGAACCCGCAAGTGTTGCCGCTTCGTCACCAGACATGGTGCGCAGGAAGTCTACTACAGTACGCGTTTCAAGATCTAAGCCAACAACGAGTGCTGTTACAGTCACAATCGCAACCAGCGATGAAGGTACGGCAGTCGTGATTTTTGGTAAGAAGTGAATGATAGCCATAGTCAGGACAACAAGACCTGACATTATCATCATTTCTGAACCCCAAAAATGTGTGAGACCGTCGAGAGAAATTACTGGCGGTACGTACTTGGGAAACAAGTAGCCAACAAAAAATGCTATAGCCAGAGAACCTGTCGCGAAAGCTTTTTTATTTTTAATCAGATAGAAAGCTAACAGGAAAAGGGCGAATATGGAAAGCAATGACACAAGCCCACTAAAACCGGGTAGCCATGTTAACGCACCACTAGGGTCCGGTGCTTTGAACTGACCTAACTGAGCAAGGAAGATTACAATCGCCAGACCGTTTACAAAACCAATCATAACTGGATGTGGCACGATACGGATAAATTTACCGAGCTTAAACAGACCTGCAGCAACCTGAAGGATACCGGCAAGTAAGATAGCAGCGAATAGGTATTGTATGCCGTGCGTTGCTACCAGAGAGACCATTACCACAGCCATTGCGCCCGTCGCACCAGAGATCATACCTGGACGACCACCGAAAATTGAAGTGATTAGACCGACGATGAAAGCTGCATATAAACCAACCATTGGGTCTACACCCGCTACGAAAGCGAATGCTACAGCTTCAGGAACCAAAGCAAGTGCTACGGTTAAGCCTGATAAAACATCATTTTTTACAGAGTGTTTAGAAAATTGAGGAAATTCAAACATGTTTGCTCAGTTTGGCTAAGTGTTTAAAAGTATTCTGAATTGTATTTAGTCGCCACTGGGCAAAAATGCAATGTAAAAGAGCAGAGTGACTAAACTAGATACCCATTTATGTAGAGTATAGATTCAGATCGAGTCGGCGCATGCTACCGAAAAGTGTGATTAAGTTCAAGATTGATACTGATATTGAACCATATTTGTGACCAATGGGTACAAATCGCTCAATTAGCCCTTCTTGTAGGTACGTACTTACAAAGAAGCGTGCCAGAGATAAAAAAACAGCCTCTGGAGTAGAGGCTGTTTTTAATCAGGTCAGCGAGGACTAAAACTGAGGTTTAGTCATTACTGCGCCAGCTTGGTTAGTCGCTACTTGACTACCTGCGCCGCGAGATTGGTAACGGTCTTGCTTAAGCGGTGCTGCGTTAACAGTAATCTCTTTCATCTCAGTGTTACCTGGTGCTTTCGCCATTGGGGCACTCGAGTGGCCTTTGAAGCCTTGTGGTACCACAATTTCAGACGTAACCGTTGGTTCTGCTTGAGTCACAACAGGTTCAGCTTGCTCTGCTACTTCAACTGCTGGAGCAGCTTCAGCCACTGGTGCTTCCACATCGGCTTGTTTAGCAACTGGCTGCTCAGCGACAACTGGTGCAGTTTCTACTGCAGGTTGTTCAGCTGGCTGCTGTTCACGACGAACAATCACTTTACCCATCGCCATCTCAGGGCAAGCAACGCCGCCTAGAGCGATAGTTGTTTCCACTGATGCTACTTCTGTAACAGGTGCTTCAACTTTGTCAGTCTTAGCTTGTTGCTTAGGTGCAGGTTTGATGATGCCGTAGCTTGGCATAACTTTACCCATCGCCATCTCTGGAGATGCTACACCACCTTTACGCAGGCGGAATGGGTTAGGGCGACGGTCACGACCGCGACGACGACGTTGGCCGCTCGCGCGAAGATGTCGAGGTGAACGACGGTTACGGCGTTGCTTAGGCTGCTGTTCTGCAGACTCTTCTGCTACAGCTTCAACCACAGCCTCTTCGATCACTTCCGCTTTCGCTTCCTTAGCAACGAGCTTCGCTTCTTCATCAGCTTGCGCTTTAGCAGCCTGATCTTTAACGCGAACTTGTTTAGAAAGCTTGCGACGTTGACGGCGCTCTTTTACTTTCGCCGCTTTTTCTTCAGAACGCTCTTTACGCGCTTCAGGTTTCTCATTTTGCTGAGCATCTGCCGCGAGTTTCAGACCTTCTTCAGCAACCTTGCTTGCTTTAACGTCGTCACGCTTGTTACGGCGTTCCTGTTTAGGCTTGCGGTTCTGTTGCTTACGCTCGTTACCTTTTGCTTCGCTCTTCGCTTCGTCGCGAGTGTTCTTGCGCTTGTTGTCGCGCTTGTCTTCACGATTTTCGTTACGGTTATCGCGGTTGTTGCGACGACGGTTGTCGTTGCGGTTACGGCGATTGCGATTGTTACGGTTACCTTCTTTACGTTCTTTAGGTTGCTGTTCTTCTTTCTTCTCTTCTTGTTCAGAAGAGCCGAATAGGAAGCTACCTAGTGCTTTAAAGAAGCGACTAACAAGACCAGGTTGAGATTCTTGTTGCTCAGCACGCTCGACTTTCTTCTCTGGCGCTTTTGCTACTGGGCTTGGCGCTGGAGCTGATTGAGTTGGTGCAGCAAAGCCTTTCAGCGCTGGTTCTTCAATCTTCTTAGGTTTGACTTCTGTTTCTACTGGCTCTTTACCTTCAGCTTCTTTCAGAGCTTCGATCTTCTTAGGCAGTAGGTAAGAAAGCAGATCAAACTCTTCACCTTCACGAACACGGATAACGTCGAAGTGCGGCGTTTCCATATCTGAGTTAGGTACAACAGTGATCTTAACGTCCTGGATGCGCTCAATATGGTTCACTGAGCGGCGCTTCTCGTTCAATAGGTAAGAAGCGATAGGCACAGGAACGACAGCCAGAACTTGAGCTGTATTATCTTTTAGTGCTTCCTCTTCAATCAGACGAAGAACAGAAAGAGCTAATGATTCGTTGTCACGAACAACACCAGTACCTGTACAGCGAGGACAAATATGGTGGCTTGCTTCAGCAAGTGAAGGACTTAAGCGCTGACGAGACATTTCTAATAGACCGAAACGAGAAATTCGGCCAATTTGTACTCGTGCACGGTCCATACGAACAGAATCACGCAGACGGTTTTCTACTTCACGTTGGTGACGAACAGGTGTCATATCGATGAAGTCAATAACCACTAGACCGCCCAGATCACGCAGACGAAGTTGACGAGCAATCTCTTCTGCTGCTTCTAGGTTAGTGTTTAGTGCTGTCTCTTCGATATCACCGCCCTTGGTTGCGCGAGCAGAGTTGATGTCGATGGAAGTCAGAGCTTCTGTTGGGTCAATAACGATTGAACCACCAGATGGTAGACGAACTTCGCGCTGGAACGCTGATTCGATTTGGCTCTCAATTTGGTAGTGACTGAATAGCGGTACTTCACCATCGTACTTCTTAACACGGTTTACGAAGTCAGGACGAACCAGACGGATGTGCTCTAGAGCACGCTCGTAGATTGTGTTGCTGTCGATAAGGATTTCGCCAATGTCACGACGTAGATAGTCACGAATCGCTCGAACGATAACGTTACTTTCCTGGTGAATCAGGAAAGGTGCTGCGTTCGCGTCTGAAGCTTGCTTGATAGCGCCCCAGTGGTTTAGAAGCACGTTCAAATCCCACTCAAGCTCTTCTGCACTCTTACCAACACCAGCAGTACGAACGATCAGACCCATACCTTGCGGTAGTTCCAATGTACTTAGAGCTGCTTTTAGTTGAGTACGCTCATCACCTTCGATACGGCGAGAAATACCACCGGCACGAGGGTTGTTAGGCATAAGAACCAGATAACTACCCGCAAGTGAGATGAACGTTGTAAGAGCTGCGCCCTTGCTACCACGTTCTTCTTTTTCAACTTGTACGATTACTTCTTGGCCTTCTGTAAGCACTTCTTTAATGCTTGGACGACCTTGGTAGGTATAACCTTCAGGGAAATATTCGCGGGCGATTTCTTTAAGAGGGAGGAAGCCGTGTCTTTCTGCACCATAGTCAACGAAAGCCGCTTCTAGGCTTGGTTCGATGCGAGTGATACGTCCTTTGTAGATATTTGCTTTCTTAGATTCATGACCAGGGCTTTCGATATCCAAATCGTATAAGCGCTGACCATCAACCAAAGCAACACGCAACTCTTCTTTTTGAGTTGCGTTAATTAACATTCTTTTCATTGATAAATCTCGTTGTCATTCTTCATTTTTTGTTCTTGTCACTGCTATCGCTTTCATGGTGCCAGATCCCATGGCTTAATCGTTGCAGCCTCCCGGCTGGAGGGATGCGCTCGGGCACTTCAGTCTCACAAGCATTTCTCGTAAAGCTTGTGAGCCGCATTATTGGCGGTAAACACTCAACATGATGAGCGACGAGTAGGGTGACAAGAGTGTTAATTTCGAAAATGTCTTACGCCGTGTGCTGCATTTTGGTAAATTAACGGGCTACTCAAATTATTGCTCAGATATGAGTCGGTTTGTTTAAAAGGCAACCAAATCATATATTGCAGGGGTGAACTATAGCAGTACCCATTAAAGTCAGCAATCCGCTTTATAATAATTCGCTAAAAAAGCTGATTTTATTTTCCGTAAGTATCTGTTTTATAGGTTTTATTGAGCCTATTTTTGAAATTTGTAATAAAGTTGATGGATTTTTATTCGTAGCGGAATTTGCATTCATTATTAGTTGAGTAATTTTCCAGTTTGTTGCGAAGAAAATGTGATTCTGCGCAACTTTGAATGATAGAATAATCAGATGAGTGAAATAAGAACGAAAGTCCAGTTTGTCGATATTGACGACGATATGGCAGGTCAGCGTATTGATAATTTCTTACGCAACCAGTTGAAAATTATCCCTAAAAGCATGGTTTATCGAATCTTGCGCAAGGGAGAGGTGCGAGTAAACAAAAAACGCGTAAAAGCGGAATACAAGTTAAAAGCGGGGGATTTGGTACGAATTCCACCAGTCACTATCGAAGAAAAAGCACAAGAAGTTGCGCCTAGCACTAAGCTCAACAAAGTCGCAGAGCTTGAACATATGATCATCTATGAAGATGACCATATGCTGATTCTTAATAAGCCTTCTGGTACAGCGGTTCACGGCGGAAGTGGTCTTAAGTTTGGTGCGATTGAAGCGTTAAGAGCATTACGTCCGGAAGCCCGTTTTCTAGAATTGGTTCACCGTATTGACCGCGATACGTCGGGCATTCTTCTTGTAGCTAAAAAGCGTTCGGCGCTACGTCACCTGCAAGCTCAGTTCCGAGAAAAGACGGTTAAGAAATTTTACTTTGCTCTGGTAATGGGGCAATGGAAGAACAGCTGCAAAGTGGTGAATGCACCTCTGCTAAAGAATGAAGTAAACAGCATTGTTCGAGTTAACCCAAATGGTAAAGCATCTGAAACTCGCTTTAAAATCCTTGAAAAGTTTGCTGATGCAACTCTGATTCAGGCCAGTCCGATCACAGGCCGTACTCACCAAATCCGCGTGCACACTCAGTATACTGGTCACCCAATTGCCTGGGATGACAGATACGGTGATCGTCGCTTCGATGCATACACTGGAAAAGTAGGCTTAGACCGCTTATTCCTTCACGCGGCAAACATTAAGTTCCAGCACCCGTCTAACGACGAGTGGATGGAGATTAATGCCCCAATGGAACCGAAATTGGAGAAGGTGTTGAAAGGGTTAAGAGCGGGAACGGGCGAAGCTCGGTAGAAAGCTTCGGTCCGAGATTTGAGATCGGACTTCGTCCTGCGAGAAATTAGAACGCTGCGCTTCGAGACTAGCTTGTGGTGAGCGAGTCGAAAGTTGCAGGCAGTGCTGGTTAATATTTAAGTTTAATTGTCTGAACTTAAAAGAAAAGGGTTGACGCTGTGTCAACCCTTCCAATATTTTCTCGCTTCTCGCTTCTCGCTTCTCGCTTCTCGCTTCTCGCTAAAGCACCTCAAACCCTTGCTTTTCCAACATATCAATCAGGTCAATCAATGGTAAGCCAACCAGAGTGTTGGGATCTTTGCCTTCTAAACGCTCAAATAGGGCGATGCCTAAGCCTTCACTCTTAAAGCTGCCTGCGCAGAAGAGCGGTTGTTCTTTCTTTACGTAGTTGGCGATCTGTTTAGTGGTTAGTGAGCGGAAATGGGCCGTAAAAGTATCGACTTTGATGTCGGTTTGGCCTGTTTCACTGTTGTGCAGTGCGAGTCCGGTGAAAAACTGGATAGACTGGCCACTTTGTTTAGTGAGTTGCTCAATTGCTTTCTCTTCACTAAGAGGCTTACCAATGATCTCTCCGTTGATCACACATACCTGATCACTGCCTATGACCAAGCTAGGTTTATCCACTTGGCAGGATTCTGCTTTGCCTTTAGCCAGACGCGACACGAGCTCCGCGGGTGTTTCATTAGCTAAAGGTGTTTCGTCAAAATCTGGTGAGGCTGTAACGAAAGAAACTGCTAGTTTATTGAGCAGTTGTTGGCGATATGGTGAGGTTGAGGCTAAAACTAGTTGGTAATTTTGCATTTTAATTTACAATCTAACAGCGGGTTAGTGTGAGCTTAATCGATCTTACGCTTGTGATACTAGCTCTCTCGATGATAAGGAAAAAAAGTACAACTTTTTGCCCTTTTTCTTTGACTCTAAACGATTTGGAAGATAGAATTCGCGCCCTATGCAAAAGGTAAAAATACCGCGTACGATTGATCCGTCACGCGCTGCTCAGAAGCGACTAGATGTTGAAGGTATTATTCAAATTAGTCTCTTTAAGCGCTTAGAGGAATCAGTCGAAGGCGTTAAACGCGACGCCCAAGTGTCACTGTCATTTGACTTAGATGAGCAGCGACTCGTTGTTATCTCTGGTAAAGCTAACATCGTAGTCGACTTAGAGTGTCAGCGCTGTAATGAGGTTTTCGCACATGAGTGCGATGTCCAATTCACTTACACACCGTATCGCGGTGAGAAGACTGAAGAGGAAGCACCGGAAGAGTACGATTTGGTAGATCTGAACGAGTACGGTGAATTAGACCTAATACAGTTAGTTGAAGACGAGTTCATTCTAAACTTGCCTCAAATAGCAATGCACGAAGAAGCGGACTGTAGCGTTGATTCAGATAATATGGTGTTTGGTGAGATTCCAGAAGAAATTGTGGAAGAAAAGAAACCGAATCCATTTGACGTTTTAAAAAGCTTAAAGAAGTAATTCTTTAATACTTACATAGGAGTAGGGTCAATGGCCGTACAAAAGAGCAAGAAATCACGTTCAATGCGTGGCATGCGTCGTTCACACGATGCCCTAACTACAGCAGCACTTTCTGTAGACGCAACTTCAGGTGAAACTCACCTACGCCACAACGTAACTGCTGAAGGTTACTACCGTGGCAAAAAGGTTATCAACAAGTAAGGTTGACCTTTGCAAAATATAACCGTTGCACTTGATGCAATGGGCGGGGATTTCGGTCCTCGCGTCACAGTGCCTGCCGCCGTGCAGGCACTGTCGCATTTCCCAGAGCTAAAAGTGATCCTTATTGGTGATCAAACCTCGATCACGTCTCAATTAACATCTCTTGGCTACCAGCCAGATGCTCGCTTGAGTATTCAGCATACAGACCAAGTGATATCCAACTCAGAAAAACCTTCTCTCGCGCTTAGAAACAGCCAAGGCAGTTCTATGGGCACGGCGATTGATCTCGTTGCTGACAGTCAGGCAGATGCTTGTGTTAGTTGCGGTAATACCGGCGCTCTGATGGCATTGTCTCGTTTCAAACTCAAATTGTTACCGGGAATTGAGCGTCCAGCACTGATTTCTGCTTTGCCGACTTCGTCTGGCGGCAAGACTTGGATGCTTGATTTGGGTGCTAATGTATCTAGTGATGCAGACTCTCTGTTTCAATTTGCTGTGATGGGAAGCGCACTTGCTGAACCTTATTTAGAGCGACCGCCACGTGTGGCGATTCTCAATATTGGCGCTGAAGAAATAAAAGGTAATGATCTCGTCAAGCGCTGTGCTGAGATGCTCTCACAGACTCAATCAGTCAATTTTGTTGGTTATATAGAAGGTAACCAACTGTTACACGATGCCGCAGATGTTGTTGTTTGCGATGGTTTTGTGGGTAATGTTTGTCTTAAAGCCTGCGAAGGCACTGCTCAATTATTTATTGATAAGTTGAAATCGAGCATGATGGCCTCATCTCTAAAGGGTTGGATTGCAAGAAAATTATTTTCTGGCTTATTTAATGAGCTAAAAACATTGAACCCCGACCAGTATAACGGCGCAAGTTTGCTAGGATTGCGCGGCATTGTCATAAAAAGCCACGGAAGTGCTGATGTAGACGCAGTCATCAACGCGATTGGTGAAGCACTGCATGAGGTCAAACGACAAGTACCAAGCCGTATTAGCGATCGTTTGGAAGCGGTTTTACTCGAGAGGCATTATTAGTCTTCATGTATAGCAAAATTTTAGGTACTGGCAGCTACCTGCCATCTCAGGTGCGTTCAAACGCTGACCTGGAGAAAATGGTAGATACTAGTGATGAGTGGATTGTAACTCGCACAGGTATTAAAGAGCGTCGCATTGCTGCTGAAAATGAAACAGTTGCCGACATGGGTTACATCGCTGCGAAAAACGCGATTGAAATGGCAGGTATCGATAAAAACGATATTGACCTGATTATTGTCGCTACGACAAGTGGTAGCCATACATTCCCTTCGTCTGCATGTCAGGTTCAGGCCAAGCTTGAAATCAAAGGCTGTCCGGCATTTGATCTTGGCGCGGCATGTTCAGGTTTTGTTTACGCTCTGTCTGTGGCGGATCAACATATCAAATCGGGCATGTGCAAAAATGTGCTTGTTATTGGTGCCGACGCACTTTCAAAAACTTGTGACCCGACTGACCGCTCAACCATTATCCTGTTTGGTGATGGTGCAGGTGCCGTTGTTGTAGGTCAAAGTGAAGAGCCAGGCATTCTATCGACACACATTTATTCAGATGGTCGATTTGGTGAATTACTAAGTCTTGAAGTACCAGAGCGCGGTAAAGATGCCGATAAATGGCTGCATATGGCGGGTAACGAGGTATTCAAGGTTGCGGTGACTCAGCTATCTAAGCTGGTAAAAGACACCCTTGCTGCAAACGATATGCATAAGTCTGAATTAGACTGGTTAGTGCCGCACCAGGCGAACTACCGCATCATTTCAGCAACAGCTAAGAAGCTATCTATGTCACTTGATCAAGTGGTGATTACCCTTGATAAACATGGCAATACTTCTGCGGCGACCGTACCAACTGCACTAGATGAAGCAGTACGTGATGGCCGTATCAAGCGCGGGCAAACATTATTGCTAGAAGCGTTTGGTGGTGGTTTCACTTGGGGCTCGGCTTTAGTTAAGTTCTAAGCCCAACCAATTTCATAATTAAGATGCCTTTGGGGCATCTTTCTTACTTTGTTTTAAGGAAAAGAAAATGAGCAAGTTTGCTATCGTATTTCCAGGTCAAGGTTCTCAAGCTGTCGGTATGCTTGCTGAGCTTGGCGAACAGTATGACGTAGTTAAACAAACATTTGCTGAAGCGTCTGACGCTCTTGGCTACGACCTATGGGCACTCGTTCAAAATGGTCCTGCTGAAGATCTAAATCAAACGCACCGTACTCAGCCTGCATTGCTAGCATCTTCAGTTGCTATCTGGCGTGTATGGCAAGAGCTTGGCCTTGAGCAACCAGCTAACCTGGCGGGCCACAGCCTGGGTGAATACTCAGCACTAGTATGTGCTGGCGTTATCGATTTCAAACAAGCAATCAAACTTGTTCAGCTTCGTGGTCAACTAATGCAAGAAGCGGTGCCTGCAGGTACTGGTGCAATGTACGCAATCATCGGTCTGGATGATGATGCTATTGCTAAAGCATGTGAAGAAGCCGCTCAAGGTGAAGTTGTATCACCAGTTAACTTTAACTCTCCAGGTCAGGTAGTAATCGCTGGTAGTAAAGATGCGGTAGAACGTGCAGGTGCACTATGTAAAGAAGCGGGCGCTAAGCGTGCACTTCCTCTACCTGTATCAGTACCTTCACACTGTGCACTAATGAAACCAGCAGCAGATAAGCTAGCTGTTGCTCTGGAAGAGATTGAATTCAACGCACCTCAGTTCCCAGTAATCAACAACGTTGATGTTGCTGCGGAAACTGATCCTGCGAAAATCAAAGATGCGCTTGTGCGTCAGCTATACAGCCCAGTTCGTTGGACTGAGAGCGTGCAACTGATGAGCGAGCAAGGCGTTGAGAAACTACTAGAGCTTGGCCCTGGTAAAGTTCTGACTGGCCTGACTAAACGTATTGTTAAGACGCTAAGCGGCGCTGCAGTAAATGATGCTGCATCTCTAGACGCTGCTAAGTAATTAAGAACTTAAGGAATAACGAAGATGATGAACCTAGAAGGCAAGATTGCCCTAGTAACTGGTGCAAGTCGCGGTATTGGCCGTGCGATCGCTGAACTTCTTGTTGAGCGCGGCGCAACAGTTATCGGTACTGCAACGTCTGAAGGCGGCGCTGCTGCTATCAGCGAGTACCTTGGTGACAATGGTAAAGGTCTGGCACTAAACGTAACTGACGTTGAGTCTATTGAAGCAACGCTTAAGACTATTAACGACGAGTTCGGTGCAATCGACATTCTAGTTAACAACGCTGGTATCACTCGCGATAACCTACTAATGCGTATGAAAGACTCTGAGTGGGATGACATTATCGACACTAACCTGACACCAATCTTCCGTATGTCTAAAGCAGTACTGCGCGGCATGATGAAGAAACGTGCTGGTCGCATTATCAACGTAGGCTCTGTTGTGGGTACTATGGGTAACGCTGGTCAGGCTAACTATGCAGCGGCTAAAGCTGGCGTAATTGGTTTCACTAAATCGATGGCTCGTGAAGTTGCTTCTCGTGGCGTAACGGTAAACACAGTTGCCCCTGGTTTTATCGAAACGGATATGACGAAAGCACTTAACGACGACCAACGTGCAGCAACACTTTCTAACGTACCAGCAGGTCGTTTAGGTGATCCACGTGAAATCGCTTCAGCAGTAGTTTTCCTGGCTTCTCCAGAAGCTGCGTACATTACTGGTGAAACTTTGCATGTAAATGGCGGCATGTACATGGTGTAAAACGCTCTCCTGGCAGAAAAGGTGAACTTTTTCATTAATTTTCACTCAAATTTCTGCCAGCTTAGTGAATTTGCACGATTTGTCGGCAACTAGGCTACTTATTGTCATAAAAATAGCCTATAGTTTGTGATTACTGACACGAACATGCGCAAGATTTGTGCATGATTTAAGTCAAAAATGTATTGAATTTCGGTTAAAATCGCTAAAATTGTGGTTTGACCAGCAAGGTCCCTCTTGCAACTTTCAGTAGTTCGAATAAACTACGGAATCATCGCATTAGGCGAAATCTGTAAAGGAAAAGAAAAAATGAGCAACATCGAAGAACGCGTAAAGAAAATCATTGTTGAACAGCTAGGTGTAGACGAAGCTGAAGTTAAAAACGAAGCTTCATTCGTTGATGATCTAGGTGCTGATTCTCTAGACACTGTTGAACTAGTAATGGCTCTAGAAGAAGAATTCGACACTGAGATTCCAGACGAAGAAGCTGAGAAAATCACTACTGTTCAAGCTGCAATCGACTACGTAAACAGCGCTCAGTAATATCTCTCCCAGGCGGCCTTCTGGCCGCCTGTGTTCTTTT
>Ga0209379_10000274_pt1 | contig 49360 bp, 40 predicted proteins | sample tdDd001_FD_187124 | JGI IMG/M metagenome (GOLD analysis project Ga0209379, IMG submission 187124) | Marine sediment microbial communities from the Atlantic coast under amendment with organic carbon and nitrate - tdDd00.1 (SPAdes)... | ecosystem: Environmental > Aquatic > Marine > Coastal >... | reverse complement strand
TTCCTGACTTGAGACCTTCTAAAGCTTCCTTCTCAAATTCTTTGTAATTGAAATCTTTTCCATCCATTGTATCAAGTTATTAATTGTTTCTTAAACTTTTACTTGACACACTTTAATGAACAGACTCATCATATATAAAAAATGCCGAACAAAGAACTTCATCTCCATTCGGCATTTGTAATATTTTATAACTGATGATTTAGTGCGCTTGCAACCAGTTCTCTCCTACCCCCATATCAACGGTAAGTGGTACCGAAATCTGCACTGCATTCTCCATTTCTTCACGAAGGATTACGTTAATTTTTTTAGTGCAAATTTTTAGCAATTGTTATTCTATTTTAATTTTTTAGGATTTTTTAAACTCTTCTTTTCATCGCTTTTAAGTCTTCTATCAATCTTATTTATATCCTCTTCTGGATCTAAGTTTTCAGGCTGAATTCCACGGGATATCAATGTTTTTCTTACAGTTTCATTGTTGGTTATATGCTCATTTGAAATCTGACGCTCAGAACTCATTTCATTTTCCTTTGCATTAAAAATGGTAATCTCAGTAGCAAAATCCTTAGCTTTTAATAAAATGGTTGGCATAAAATCAGCTAAAGGTTTATTTTTAATTTCCCACTTCTCCTTCATTTGTTGAGTAGTTCTTCCAAATAAAGCGGCATCCCCTTTACTCCTGATAATAGCAAAATTTTGATTCCCTCCTGTTTGTTCAAAAATAACTTGAGACAATTCTTTTTCTGTCTCTTTGAGTTTATTTCTGGCTTGAACTCTTTCGTGTTCAAGCATTTTTTGCTCTATTAATTCAGCTTTTCTGGTCTGAACAGCAAAATAACGTTGAGCAAATGCTATTTGTTCTTTTCTAGGATCTCCATTTTGTGCTACTAAATAACAAGCATATCTTGTAAGCATAATGTCGGAGATTTTCTTTTCCGCTCCTGAACCAATTATGACCATTTTCCCGACGTCAGCAAAATGGTCTTCAATTTTTTGCTCTGAAAGCTCACATGCTGTTTTTGCTTTTAAAATAACTCCCTGGAAATTATTCCATTTTGAATAACCTAAAAGGTGTTGCAAATCTCTAGCCATCCAAAATTCAACTCCTTCTGAAGTTGAATGCGCTTGAGATTCAAAGTTATCAGTTAAAGTATATATTACGGATTTTTTCATAACATAAATATACCAATTATTACATTATCATTTACCATTAAGATCAAAAAAACGCCGAACAAAGAATTCAATCTCCATTCGGCATTTGTAATATTTTATAACTGATGATTTAGTGTGCTTGCAACCAGTTCTCTCCTACCCCCATATCAACGGTAAGAGGTACCGAAAGCTGCACTGCATTCTCCATTTCTTCGCGAAGGATTACCTTCATTTGTTCCAATTCAGATTTCACACAATCAAAGTTCAATTCATCATGTACCTGAATGATCATTTTTGATTGCATTCCCTCCTTTTTCATGCGTTTGTCGATGTTGATCATTGCAATTTTGATAACATCGGCTGCAGAGCCTTGAATTGGCGCATTAATGGCATTTCTTTCGGCCACTCCGCGTACAATCGCATTGCTCGAATTGATATCCTTCAAGTATCTTCTACGTCCCATCAAAGTCTCCACATATTCATCCTCGCGGGCTTTTTCGATACTGGCATCCATAAAGGCTTTTACCTCAGGATAAGATCCAAAGTATCCGTCTTTAAGCTCTTTTCCCTCTTTTCTTGAGATATCCAGGCGTTCGGCCAATCCCCATGCTGAAATACCGTATATGATACCAAAATTAGCGGTTTTCGCACGAGATCGCATGTCTTTGCTAACCTCCTCAATTGGGAGCTTGTAAATTTTTGCGGCTGTTGCCTGGTGGAAATCTGCAGCATGATTAAAGGCATCAATCATGTTCTGATCCTTGCTCATATGTGCCATCAAACGCAATTCTACCTGCGAGTAATCGGCAGAAAGGAATATGTGCTCATCCGTTGAAGGAACAAATGCCTTACGGATATACCTTCCCTGCTCTGTTCGAATAGGAATGTTCTGCAGGTTTGGATTGGTAGAACTCAATCGACCCGTTGCGGCTTCTGCCTGATTGAATGATGTATGAATTTTTCCTGATGCTTGGTTAATATAGGTTGGCAAAGCTTCCACATAGGTCGAAATCAACTTTTTCAGCGATCTGAAATCCAAAATCTTTTGAATGATTTCATGCTTGCCTTTAAGTTTGGCTAGTACAGCTTCAGAAGTTGAGTACTGTCCTGACTTGGTTTTCTTGGCTTTGCTATCCAATTCCATTTTTTCGAACAAGACCTCTCCCAACTGTTTTGGCGATGCTACATTGAATTCAACACCTGCCATTTCTTTGATTTCAGCCTCTATCCCATTTACCTCTTCGTTTAGTACTTTAGCGTAATCATTTAAAGTTGGAACATCAAGCGATACACCATTGAACTCCATATCGGCCAAAATGCTCATTAAAGGCATTTCTACCTCGTTAAACAACTTGGTTAGGCCATTGTCCTCCATCTGCTTTTCAAGCTCCAATTTAAGCTCTAAACCCAGTACAACTTCTTCACAATATTGATCGTGTTTTACAGGTTCAGGTTCCATCATCAAACTCAGTTGAGCTTTTTTGCCTTTCCCCTTCACCTCTTCCTGAATTACATTGTAGTTCAAAACAGAATTTGCCACAAAAGAGAATTCATGCTTCAATTCTGGTTGAATCAGGTAATGTGCAATCATCGTATCAAAAATTGGAGCTTTTACTTCACAGCCCAACCAACGAAGTGCTAAAATGTCTTTTTTGCAATCGTGACCAATTTTGATGATTTTCTCATCTTCAAAAATATATTTGAATTCTTGAGCAATTTTTTTTGCTTCTTCCAAATTTTCCGGAAATGGAACAAAAAAAGACTTGTCGCTCTTAAAAGAGAAGCACATGCCTCTCAATTTTGAAGTGTTTGGATCGGAATCAGACAAAATTGTTCTAAAAACAAACTCTTTTTGAACGCACAATTCCGCCTTTAAATCGGCCCTTACTTGCTCGTTATCAAGCATAAAAAACCTAGAGTTTAAAGTATTTATGTCTCTGAGAATAATTTCTTTTTCTTCTGTCGAATCACTGTCCGTAGATTTTTCATTCTGAGAGTCGAAAAGTTCGGTTTGATTTTTAAACACTCTTTCAGCAAGTGTGAAAAATTCCAATTCTTTAAAAATGGCTCTCAACTTAGCTTCATCGAAATCTATCAATTTAAATTTCTCTTCATCGAAATCTATAGGAGCATTCAATGCAATTGTTGCCAGTTCTCTCGAAAATCTAACCTGCTCTTCTGAAGCTATAATTTTTTCTTTCTGCTTCCCTTTTAACTGATCGGTATTCTCATAGAGTCCATCTATGGATTTATACAATCCAATCAATTTTTGTGCAGTCTTTGGTCCAATACCCGGACAACCAGGAATATTGTCGGCCGAATCCCCCATCAAACCCAAATAATCAATAATCTGATCTGCTGTTTCTACTCCAAAGTTTTCTTGGATCTCAGGTAATCCCCAAACTTCAACTTCTTTTCCCGATCGTTTTGGTTTGTACATGAATATATTTTCGCTTACCAACTGAGCATAATCCTTATCGGGAGTCATCATGTATACAGTGAAACCTTCTTTTTCAGCTTTTTTAGCTAAAGATCCAATCACATCATCAGCTTCAAATCCTTCCACATCCAATTCTGGAATATTAAAACCTTGAATAATGCTTTTGATGTAAGGGATTGATTTACGAAGATCCTCAGGCATTGGCGGACGCTGCGCTTTGTACTCTTTGAACATCTCGTGACGGAAAGTTGGTCCCACAGGATCAAAAACAACCGCAATATGCGATGGTTTCTCTTTTTCCAATACTTCGAGTAAAGTATTGGTAAATCCCAACATGGCAGAAGAATTAATGCCTGTTGAAGTAAATCTTGGGTTTTTTATAAATGCGTAATACGATCTGTATATCAAGGCAAAAGCATCTAATAAAAATAGCTTTTTGCCAGAATTGCTAGCTGATGAGTGCATAAAAATTGTATGTATTTAATGTATCCAAACAAAAATACAAGATAATACTGCTATCGCAATTATCAATGAGTAATTATTAATGAATAATTACAGGATGAATTGAAAATTAGGAGCAATAAAAAAGCCCGAATTAGATATTCGGGCTCATCCTATATTTTTTAAACCTTATTGATTGTCGGAAGCATACCACTCTGCAAATGAAGTTGCCGTTTCGTGCAGTTTCAATGAATGAAGCTCAACTCCCTTTGGTAGTCTTGCTTTAATTCTTTCTGCAAAATCCGCAATCATATTTTCACAGGTTGGTTGATAATCCATTACAAAAAATCGATCGAACATCTGTGGAATATTTAATTGATCGATATTCGGAGTATCCTTACTAAGAACCAATGCATGATCCAACTGATCAACAACTTCCTCTGATACTATTCCCTTCAATTCTCCAAAATCCATTACCATTCCCAATTTAGGATTTGTCTTATCGGTAATGGGTTCTCCAATTACCGTAACAAATAAAATGTAAGAATGACCATGAATGTTTTTACACAATCCATCGTAGTTCCATAAGGCATGTGCCATTTCAAATCGGAACTCTTTTGTTAATCTAATCTTTATCATTGTTTATATAATAAAAAAACCGGTTTTATCCGGTTTTAAGTCTTATCCATGTGTGCAATTGCTGATACAATCAACAATATTACTCAAACTACAGTGTTTTAAGAAATAATAAGTGTTTTTTCCCTCTCGTTTTGATGAAAGAACACCTTTATCTTTTAAAATTCCCAAATGATGAGAAGTTGTAGATTGTTCTATTTTTAGTAATTCATGAATTTCAGTCACCGTCAGCTTCTTACCATCTTCCAGATAACCCAAAATTGCAATTCTCATTGGATGGGCGATTGCTTTTAGCATATTAGCCGCCTGCTCCAGTTTTTCAGGTTCTAATTCTTTAATTTTCATACACTAAGATTAATCACGTAAATTATCAAATGCAAATATATAAATATATTCGTGAATGAGTGCTACAATCATATTGAAATATTTAAATTTCTCGTTTTGTATATAATTTATTTGTAGTCTTAATAAAAACGAGATATTTGTATCTGAAAATTTAGATCCAGCAAGACTTCCATGAGAAGTTTAAATTATTAACTTTGGTTTCTATGAGTTTGAAAAAAAGCAGTATTAGTATTATAAAAGCTCCTATTGAGAAGGAAATGAAACAGTTCGATTCTTACTTTAAGGAATCGATGAAAAGCAAAGTTCGCTTACTGGATATTATCAATAATTATATTATTAAACGTAAAGGTAAGGAAGTAAGACCTATACTTACCTTTCTTAGTGCCAAGTTGCTTGGTGATATTCAAGAATCGACTTACGTTGCCGCTGCTTTAACTCAATTACTACATACTGCTACACTTATTCATGATGATGTTGTTGACGAAGCTTACGAAAGAAGAGGTTTTTTCTCTATTAATGCACTTTGGAAATCAAAAGCTGCGGTTTTAGTTGGTGATTTCTTGCTTTCAAAAGGATTGCTAGTTGCACTGGAGAATAAGGAATATGATCAGCTACAAGTTGTTTCGGATGCTGTTAGAGAAATGAGTGAAGGTGAACTTTTACAGCTTGAAAAATCGCGTAAGCTAGACATTACTGAAGATGTTTACTTTGATATCATTTACAAGAAAACTGCAAGCTTAATAGCCTCGTGTACTCAACTGGGTGCTTTATCGGTTGGCGCTACTAAAGATCAGCAAGAAAAACTAAAGAAATTTGGTGAATACCTAGGAGTTGCCTTCCAAATGAAGGATGATTTGTTCGATTACGAAAAGCAAGGCAATATTGGGAAACCAACAGGTAATGATATCAAAGAAAAGAAACTCACTCTCCCATTGATATATGTACTCAGAAATGTTTCTGATAAGGAACGCAAATGGGCTCTTAAAATCATTAAAAAACATAACAAAGATACTGAAAAAGTTAATGAGTTAATTCAGTTTGTAAAGGAAAAAGGTGGTATCGACTATACTCGAGATAAAATGCTGGAATATAAACAGAAATCCTTAGAAATTCTATCTGATTTTTCTGAATCCGAAGCCAATACATCATTGCAGGAACTGGTTGAATACACCATCTCAAGAACTGCATAATTAGGTAGCTTTAGGCAAACTAAAAGTGAACTTGCTCCCTACAGCTACCTCACTTTTTACTGTAATGTTTCCACCATTTTTTTCTATAAACTCTTTACAAAGTATTAGTCCTAATCCTGTTCCTGATTCATCTTTTGTTCCCAATCGGGTATAATTGGTGTCAATTCTGAATAGTTTTTGCTGATTTTCAGGACTAATTCCTATTCCATTATCCTGAACACTACAAATTACCTGGTCCTTATTCTCAGTAATTTGAATCTTTACATTACCGTCTATTTCGGTAAACTTTAACGCATTCGAAATCAGATTGCGGATAACGGTTTCAAGCATATACTTATCCGACAAAACATTAGCCTGAACACCATCCACTTCAATGGAAATATTTTTACCCTCAGCTACTGCCCTATGAAGCAGTAGATTTGAATCAAGGAGATCTCGCAGCTGAATGCTCTCAGGTTTTAATTTGATTGCACCTGTTTGTGCTCTTGACCATTCCAAAAGGTTTTTCAAAAGATTGTATTCCTGCTTTACCGAAGAATCAATTAGTTCGATCATTTCAGAAAGCTGTTCCCTTTGCATATCAATATGATTCTCCTTTAAAATGTGTACGATAGGTAACATCGCATTAAAAGGGTTTTTCAAATCATGCGCGATAATTGAAAAGAACTTATCTTTTGTTTTCACTGCCTCTTCCAGTGCTTTTTCATTCAATTTACGAGCGGTAATGTCTCTGGCAACGGCCAAAATCGTTTCTGTTTGACCTTTTTCATCAAACTCAGGAATTAACTGCCAATCAAAATATTTATCTTCCCCATCGATCTGAATTGAAAACTCGACAGCTTTTAACTTCGAACTTTGAAAAACTTTGTTCATTTCTTCTTCCCAAAACTTACACATGTGTTCTGGAAAACCAAGTTCTTCGTGTGTTTTTCCTATAAATTCTTCAGGATCAATATTCAAAAGAGTCTTTGTTGCAGAATTAACAAACAAATGCTTGTAGTTTTTATCGAATCGCATTATAAGATCCGGTGCATTCTCCACTAAAGTTCTAAATCGCTTTTCACTTATTTTCAAATCTTCTTCTGCTTTTCTCCTCTTTTCTAAATTACGTAGAGAAACGAAAAATAACCTCTGCCCTTGCAAAGGAATCAAGGTTGCACTTACTTCAACAGGAATTCTTTCTCTTGTTTTACAAATTAATTCAGTTTCAAATAATAAATGATCCTTATCCTTCATATGCTCCTGACGGCTGTCAATTTTCATAGAATAACGTGGATCATCAATATCAATTAAGGATAATTTTTTAAACTCCTCTTGGCTATAACCCAATAAAATTGGCAATTTGGAGCCGAAATCCAAAATATTACCATGGGAATCATGAATTAAAAATGCATCTCCAGCTGATTCGAAAATGTTTTTAAAAAACTCTTCTCTTTGCCCTACTTTATCTACTAGTTGATAATAACCACTAATATCCTTACTTTCGATAACCAAACGCTCAACAAATCCCTCTTCATTTAGAATTGGGCTAACCGTTTTCTCCTCAAACTTAATGGCATTATTAAATTCGTATGATTTTAAAAAACGATTTGCGCTTCTTGAACTAATAACCTCATTAACAACACACTCCCTACACTCTTTATCTAAATCGTAAAATACTTTGTAGCACTTATCTCCTATAATTTCATTCCTTTTTTTACCTAGTTGACTTAAACGATTTTTGTTTACTTCTATAAGGGTAAAGTCCGAATCAATTACAGACAAATACTCTTGCGTTTGGCTTTTTGCATTTCTTAATAAATGTTTTACCAAACCAGATTTTGCTCCAAACGATTGTTTTACAGCTTTTAACTCAGCTTCAAGCTCTTTTATTCTTAATAGCAGATGTTCTGTGGATTCTTTGTACATCGAGTTAAAAATTAACAGCAGGGTTATTTATATTATCAATATTTTTCTGAAGTTAAATATTTTTTTTGCATTTAACGAAAAAAGTCGGAAAATTTTTCCGACCCTTTCTTAAAATTATATTCACAATATTAAAAATATGTGATTGTCTTTTCTTCTCCTGTTTCTATTTTATGAATCTCGGTAAGAAGATTATTTGCTAAACTTGAGGCACCAATTCTTAAGTACTCATTGTTCAACCACTTCTCTCCCAAATTTCTATTAGAAATTGAGTAAAATTCAATGGCATCTTTTGCTGTTGAAATTCCACCTGCAGGTTTAAATCCAACCATTCTGCCAGTTTTCTCATGATATTCCGCAATTGCCTGAGTCATGATATGAGCAGCTTCTAAAGTTGCATTAACAGGAACTTTACCTGTTGATGTTTTAATGAAATCTGCACCAGCTTCCATAGCTAAAATTGAAGCCGTTCTAATATTCGTTGCTGTTTTTAACTCGCCAGTTTCTAGAATCACTTTCAAGTGTCCTTTTCCACAAGCTTCTTTTTGAGCTACAATCTCATTGAATACTGTTTGATAATCACCAGCAAGGAATGCTCCAATCGAAATAACGATATCAATTTCGTCTGCTCCTTTTTCAACAGCCATTTTGCATTCTAATGCCTTAACTTCAATGTATGATTGAGAAGATGGGAAAACACCGGCCACAGAAGCAATATTTACTCCTTCTGCTTTTAAGTTTTCATTTAATGTTGGAACCTGGTATGGATATACACAGATGGCAGCAACATTTGGCATGTCAAAATCATTCCGGAAGTTATTTACATTATCAGCAAAACTTTTGGCTCTTTCGTGTGTATCGGTAGAATTTAAAGTTGTAAGATCGATTAACGAAAAGTTCTTCTTTAAATTCTCTACACTGTACAATGAATCATAATCAGAAGCAATAATCTCTTTAACTTGATTTGCTACTTCTTGATCGTTCAATTCTAAATTGTACGTTTTCAAGATCTCTAAAATGTTTTTCTTCATTTTTTGACGTTTCAAAAATGTAATTAATTAAATTTTAACCGGTTGCGAATATTTTCGCTGATTTTTCCATTTCGTACTTTTCAGTACTCTTCGTGAAGCTACAAAACTAAATAAAAAAACAGTTCTTTGTGCCTGATTTTGATCTTATTTCATTAATCAGTAGAAAGTTTCGTATTTTCCTTGTGCCGATTCGCATCTCGATTGGTTTTCTTCTCGAGGTTTTTAATTAATGCTTTATTCAAATCAACACCAGTTTGATTGGCTAAACAGATCAAAACCCAAAGTACATCTGCCATTTCATCAGCCAAATCGATTTCCTTGTCCTTTTCTTTGAACGATTGCTCTCCATATTTCCTCGATATGATTCTGGCAACTTCGCCTACTTCTTCGGTAAGAATAGCCATATTGGTAAGCTCATTAAAATAGCGAACACCATATTCCTTAATCCAGTCATCCACTCTTTTTTGGGCTTCTTTAATCGTTAAGTTATCCATCTATTCTTTGTTTTTGGTATCTATTAATATCGTAACTGGTCCATCGTTCACCAAAGCAACTTCCATATGGGCACCAAATTTTCCTGTCTCTACATTTGCCCCAGATTCATTTTTTAATTTTTCCACAAAGTACTCATATAAAGGGACTGAAATATCAGGTTTTGCAGCTGCTATGTATGATGGCCTATTCCCTTTTTTGGTCTTAGCATGCAATGTAAATTGACTAACCGTTAATATGTTGCCTTTTACATCAAGTAAAGATTTGTTCATTACACCCTCTTCATCATCAAAAATTCTGAGATTACATATCTTTTTACTCAACCAATCAGCATCTTCCTCCTTGTCTTCATTCTCAATTCCAACCAAAATCATCAGACCTTCATTAATTTTACCAACAACTTCGTTTTCAGCTGTTACAGAGGCTTTACTTACTCGCTGTATTACAACACGCATAACTAAATTTTTATTAAGATATTTTAAACTATAATCGTTTTTAAAGATAAGTTACTCCAATTAAGATTCATTGATGAAATCGATGACATGTTCAAAAAAAACAACTTATTAAAACTGAGTCTAAATTAAGACATTTCACAAATATTAATCATATTTGTGTTAGAAAAACAAAATCAAAATCATGAATTATTTCATTAGCAATTCAAACAATCCATATTACAATCTTGCCTGTGAAGAATATCTTCTTAAAAACTACGATGAAGATTTCTTTTTCCTATACATTAATCAAGATTCTCTGGTGGTTGGAAAACATCAGAACACACTTGCAGAGATTAATCTTGATCGTGTAAATGAAGAAAATATTCCTGTTGTTCGTCGTTTATCAGGAGGAGGAACCGTTTATCATGACTTTGGTAATCTAAACTATTGCCTGATCAAAAAAGGAGAAAAAGGAAAGTTAGTCGATTTTAAAGGCTACAGTTCGCCAATTATTCAAGCATTGCAAAAACTTGGTGTAAATGCAAAATTCGAAGGAAAAAGTGATTTAACCATTGATGGAAAAAAATTTTCGGGAAATGCATCCCATGTGTACAAAAACAAAGTTTTACAACATGGCACAATGCTTTTTTCAAGCGATTTAAAGCGTTTAAACCATCTATTAAAGGTAAATCCATTGAAGTTTAAAGATAGAGGCGTTAGGTCCATTAGAAGTCGTGTAACGAATATATCAGAATATCTATCCTCTCCCATTTCTATATCAGATTTTGCAGATAAAGTCATTCGTGAATTTGGCCTTACTTATCCCAATTCAAATAAATTTACTTTTTCAGATGAAGACATTAATGCCATTGAAAATTTAAAAACAGATAAATTCGAAAGTTGGGAATGGAATTTTGGATATTCTCCAAATTACAGGTTCGAGAAAATTTGCAATTATCCTTCAGGTAAAATTTTAGAAATCGAAATGCAGATCGAAAAAGGTGTCATTATCGAGATCGATATTTCGGGCAATTGCATTAAAAACGAAGATTTTAATCTATTTCTTGAAAAAATCAAAGGATCTAATCACACTAATTCATTGATTTACAACAAACTTAACGATATAGATTTAGACTTATACTTTAATAAAATAAGCTCTAAAGAGTTATATCAATTGTTTTTCTAAATGCTTTTATTCTTGTAAATGTCTGAAAAGGAGTAAATTACAGCCAATAATTCTATTTAAATGAATTATTCTAATTAAAATATTTCCAAACACTTAAGGCTTTTGAACTTCCTATTTCTTCTGATATTTCATTTAAAGTAGCCTTCTTCACATTATCAACAGACTTAAACCTTTGAATTAACTTTTGAACAGTCTTTGGACCGATTCCATCAATTTTATCCAATTCGGAACCAATAAATGCTTTAGAGCGCTTTTGTCTATGGAAAGTTATTGCAAATCGATGCGATTCATTTCTTAAATATTGAATGATTTTTAATGTTTCAGAATTCTTATCTAAGTATAATGGATAAGGATCACCTGGAAAATAAATCTCTTCTAATTTCTTCGCGATACCAATGACAGATATTTTACCTCTTAAATCTAATTTGCCTAAACTATTTAGAGCTGCGCCCAACTGCCCTTTACCTCCATCGATAACTATTAGCTGAGGTAATGTCTGATTTTCGTCTAACAATCTCTTATACCTACGGTAAATGATTTCTTCCATGGAGGCAAAATCATTTGCACCAACCACGGTTTTAATATTAAAGTGTCGATAATCCTTTTTATACGGTCTGCCATTTCGAAATACAACACAGGAAGCAACCGGATTTGTTCCTTGTATATTTGAATTATCGAAACATTCAATGTGAATCGGTTGATCTTTCAATCTCAAATCGGTTTTCATTCTTTCCATAATTCGATCCGAATTGGATTGCTTTCTTGATTTCTCAACCTGTTTTAACTTCTCGAGACGGTAATATTTGACATTTCGTAAAGATAAGTCCAGTAATTTTCGTTTGTCACCGCGTTGTGGAATCAAGCATTTTACTCCAGTATAAGGCAAATCTATTTCGAAAGGCACCAAGATCTCCTTGGCTGTGCTATATATCTTTTGTCGAATTTCAGTAATTGCCATAAGTAATAAATCCTCTTTACTCTCCTCTATTTTCTTTTTTAACTCAATTGTGTGTGCCTGAATAATTGCTCCATTTACCACTTTTAAGAAGTTAACGTAGGCCGATTCTTCATCCTCTAAAATAGAATAGACATCAACATTATTAATTGATGGGTTTACTATAGTAGATTTGCTTTGATATTTATCTAAGAGTTCAAGTTTTTCTTTAATAGAATGTGCTTCTTCAAACCTATACTCCACTACTAAGTCTGTCATCTTTTCTTTAAGATGAGACGTAACCATTCTAATATTTCCTTTGAGTATATTCCTTATTGCTTGAATTGTCTCGTTGTATTCTTCCTGGTTGATTTTACCTTCACATGGTGCCTTACAATTACCAATATGATATTCTAAACAAAGCTTAAATTTTCCATTTAAAATCCCTTCCGAATTCAAACTTAAATTACATGTTCGAAGCTTGTACAAAGATCGAATCATATCCATAAGCGTTCTTACCATCTTTACACTTGTATATGGACCAAAGTACTCCGATCCATCTTTTACAAGGTTTCTTGTTACAAACACACGTGGGAAATTCTCCTTCTTAATACAAATCCAGGGAAAAGATTTATCATCTTTCAATAATACATTATACCTTGGTTGATGCTTTTTAATAAGGTTATTCTCCAATAGCAATGCATCCTCTTCCGAGTTCACAACAATATGTCGTATCTCAGAAATCTTTCGGACCATGATATTGGTTTTAGCATTATCATGAACCTTGTTAAAGTAAGAGGCTACTCTTCGTTTTAACCTCTTGGCTTTTCCTACATATATAATGGTACTATTCTCATCGAAGAATTGATACACGCCTGGTTCTTCAGGTAAAGCTGAAATCAGCGACTTTAAATGGTCAATGTTTTTGTTTTTAATCATCGAATCAGAAAGAGAGAATTACTATTCGTTGGCAAATAAATCTACCACTTTAAATTGGTCTACATCAAACAAACCTTTATCGGATAACTTCAATTTTGGAATAACCAGAAGTGACATAAAAGCAAGTGTCATAAATGGCGATTCAAAATCGGAACCCAATTCTGATGCAAATTCAGACAATCCTGAGTATTCTTGTATAAGTTTACTCCCGGTTTTATTAGACATTAAGCCTGCCACTTCAAGCTTCACAAATTTACTCTTACTGTTACTAACTGCAACAATTCCCCCCTTTAAATCAATTAAGGTATTTATGGCATGCATCAACTCTTCATCACTAGTTCCAATGGCAATAATATTATGACTGTCATGAGCTATACTTTCCGCAATGGCACCTTTTTTAAAACCAAAACCTTTAACGAAACCTACAACTGGTTTCCCATTGTCATACCTACTCATGACAACCATTTTTAAAAGATCATTTTCTACATCAGCAACAAGATTTGAATTCTCTATTTTAGGATCACATAAGATAGAATCTGTGATTAAATCTCCATCCTTAGCAACCATTACTTTTATTTTACCATTCTTAGGGGCGACAGAAATTTCAGTTAGACTAATAGGTTTACGACTAAAATTATTCAATAGAATTTCGTTGTAAACCTCAAAAGAAGGATTGCCATTTTTTAATATGCACTTCCCTTTTCGATATGCCTCCATTACCGAGAATTGTTCAAGGTTATCCACCACAATGAAATCGGCGGAATCCCCAATTTGAAGTAATCCTAAATCCAAACCATAGTGGTGGATAGGATTGTAACTTGCAGCTCGAAGTAAATTAAAAATATCATATCCCTTATTCAGCCCTTTCTTAATTAAGTAATCGATATGACCATTTTCCGCCATATCATCCGGATGAAGATCATCTGTACACAACATCACCTTATCAGGATGCGATTCGAGTAAAGAGCATAAAGAATCAAAATCTCTTGCAGCACTCCCCTCTCTAATTTGAATCATCATACCTAAAGCAATTTTCTCTAATGCTTCCTCAATGGTTGAACATTCATGATCCGCTGAAATTCCTGCAGCAACATATTTTTTCAGATCTGTACCTTTTAAACCTGGTGCATGACCATCTATCTTTTTTCCTAACTTTTTACAGGCTACTATTTTTTTGAGCACTTCAAGATCTTCCTCTACAACTCCTACAAAATCCATCACCTCTGCCAGGCAAACTACCTCTTCTCTTTTGAGCAAACTTTCCACAATATTACTATCTAAAACAAAACCCGAGGTTTCATGTTTTGTTGCCGGAACACAAGAAGGAACTCCGAATTTAATTTCAAGAGGAACCTTCTTTGCATCATTAATCATGAAGTCTACACCTATTTCGCCCAATACATTTGCAATTTCGTGAGGATCGGTAACCAAGCCTAAAGTTCCACACTTTACCGCTTCGGCTGCAAATCGGCTTGGAATTAACAAAGAGCTTTCGATGTGCATATGAGAATCGACCAATCCTGGTAGAATATATCGATTGGGAACATCTTGTTTTGGAACAATGGATTTAATGTATCCATCAACTACTTCAATTTCACCTTGAATTATTTCTCGTGAAATTACATCTACAATTTTACCCGATATTTTAAAATTTTGATCTTTCATGATAGAGATTTTAAGAGCATAAATACACTTACAAAAAGGCCCGAAACTTTCCCTTTGTTTACAACAAGGAGATCGATTTCGGGCGTTTTAAGGAGTAAACTTTTTAAAAATACTCCTTGGTTCCACGTGGAACATTATCGTCCCATAAGCACCAAAAGAACGTTTATATCACTTGGAGAGACACCAGAAATACGTGATGCCTGCCCTATTGTTTGCGGCTGAATCTTATCCAACTTTTGTCTGGCTTCGGTAGATAAAGATTGTAATGTTATATAATCAAATCTACCTTTTATATCGATATTTTCCAAACGCGTAAGCTTGTCGGCAATTAGTTTTTCCCTATCAATATAGCCGCTATATTTAATTAAAACTTCAGCCGCTTCGATAATTTCATCTTTACGATTTGGAATTTCATCTACCATTTCTTTTAATGGTGTTACATCTTCAATAAGATCCTGAATACTTACTTGAGGACGCAAAATAATATCATATAATTTGACTCCTTGTTTCAGAGGACTCGTTCCTAATTTTTCCAATACAGGATTTAAAAATTTTGGCTTACAACTAAACTCTTTGCAAAATTGAAACAGTTTGTCTCGGTATAAAATTTTCTCCTCAAGTAAATCCATTCTTTCCTGATCAGCCAAACCTAAATCAAATGCTTTTGAAGTTAAGCGGACATCTGCATCATCTTGGCGAAGTAAAATTCTATATTCTGCTCGAGATGTAAACATTCGATATGGTTCATCTACCCCTTTTGTAACCAAATCATCAATTAAAACTCCAATGTAAGCTTCATCCCTTTTAAGGGTAAATTCTGGCTTAGCTTGAACCGATAAAGCTGCATTAATACCTGCCATCATTCCTTGAGCACCGGCTTCTTCATATCCTGTAGTTCCATTAATTTGACCTGCAAAATACAGTTTTGAGATAATTTTGGTTTCTAAAGTATGGAACAATTGAGTTGGAGCAAAGTAATCATACTCTATTGCATACCCAGGACGATACATCTTTACATTCTCCAATCCCGGAACTTTTTGAAGTGCTTTTAATTGAACATCCCAAGGTAAACTTGATGAAAATCCATTAATATAATATTCATGCGTATGCTCCCCTTCTGGTTCCAAGAATAACAAATGTTCATTCTTTTCAGCAAAGGTTGAAAGTTTAGATTCAATACTTGGACAATATCTTGGACCTGTACTTTGAATGGTACCATTATACATTGGAGAATCTTCGAACCCTTCCCTTAAATTATCATGAACTTCAGGATTTGTATAAGTAATATAACAAGGTCTCTGGCGAAGCGTTTTCTCTACATGATTATTAAGGTAAGAAAATTGATAAAAACCTTCTTCACCCCCCTGCTCTCTCATTACAGAAAAATCAATGGTTCTTCCGTCTAATCGGGCTGGCGTACCAGTTTTCATTCTTCCTACTTCAAATCCAAAAGACTTTAATTGTTCACTAATACCAAATGATGCTGGTTCTGCAGATCGGCCTCCTGTTTCTTGCTTTCGTCCAATATGCATTAATCCATTCAGAAAAGTTCCATTGGTCAATACAACAGTTTCAGAAAGTATATCAATTCCTAGTTTGGTTTTTACACCCTTTACAACACCATCTTCAACAATAATTCCAACTACAGCATCCTGCCACATGTCTAAATTGTCAGTATTTTCAACAATTTTGCGCCATTCTGCTGAAAAAATCATTCTATCACATTGTGCTCTTGGACTCCACATTGCTGGTCCTTTCGATCGATTCAACATTCTAAATTGAATCGAAGAACGATCTGTAACAATACCGGTATATCCGCCTAATGCGTCAAGTTCTCGAACAATTTGACCTTTCGCAATTCCACCTATTGCCGGATTACAAGACATTTGGGCAATCTTGTTCATGTCCATTGTTATTAAAAGAACAGATGAACCAAGATTAGCTGCAGCTGTTGCTGCTTCACATCCGGCATGTCCAGCCCCTACTACTATTACATCATATTTAGGCAACATACTATTATAAGATATTTGTATTCTTTATTCCTTATTTACCTGCAAAGATAAACAAATTAAACTAATCCACTGAATATCAAAACACTAGAAAACAGCAGCGCTTTCTAACATCTTGTAATCCAGCAAAATAAATTAAAAAATTTCACAAATTTAAATAATCTTGGAAAGTAATGCTAATGATTCATCCTCCTTTTGTGTCATGATCGCCTGATCTTCATCAGTTTTATCATCAATACCTAACAAATGCAGTATACCATGAATAATAACACGATGGAGTTCGTCTAAATACTCGCACTTGTACTCTTCCGCATTATCACGTACTGTATCAACACTTATAAAAAGATCTCCCGAGATAATATTAGCTACGGTGTAATCGAAGGTTATTATATCTGTATAATAATCGTGATTAAGGTGTTCACGATTCATTTCCAACAGGTAATCATCGGAGCAAAAGTAATAATTTACCTCTCCTATTTCGCCGCCATTATTAACGACAACGCGACTGACCCAATCGCTAATGCGTTTTTGATCAATCGCGGGAATTTCTGTTTCACACGAATTATATGTAATCAACATCTATGCAAATCTAAATTTCATATCAACTAATGCGCCATTTTCGCAAAATTCAATATCATCAGCTAAATGATTCATAAGAAAAATACCTCTACCATGAGTTTTTTCAATATTTTCAGGTAAAGTTGGATCAGGAATATTTTCAAAATCAAAGCCAGATCCTTCATCTTCAACAATAAACTGAATGGCTTCTTCATTGATGTTGTACTCAACTTTTACGTTTTTTGAGACATCTAATCTATTACCATGAAGAATGGCATTATTAACAGCTTCAATAATGGCAACTGAAATCTTACCGTAAATTTCAGAGCTTAAATTGTAGGAAGATGAAATATCATCTATTAATCTTTCAACCCTACTTATGTTTTCTAGTTCAGATGGAAATACCAACAAGTTATCAGATTTAGTCATTATTAAGTTTTATCATATAATCCAAGTACAACTTATTATAATAGTCGAACAATTTTACATTTGAGTCATAGAATACTCCTTCAAAATCTGTTCGTACTCTTTTATACTCAAATATTTCTCTAGGGTTACTCAATTTTAAAATATTTCCTGAATTACTTTCTCGTTTTTTATCAAAATCTTTTTCTCTATGGGCATTTTCAGCTTCTAATAATTTTGAAAAAATACGATTTTGGCGTAAAATCATATTCGAATTTATCGAAAAATTAGAAATGTCCGACTCCATTTGGTCAAGCATTTTGGTTACTTCACGTAAGATTTTCTCACTTTCGTTTCCAAGACCTCCATTTTGAAGCATTTCTTGCAAATTTTGACGATACATTTCTTGTTGCTGTAGAAATTTGCCCAACTTCTCTTTGGACTCTTTTCCCGACTTTCCTTTTTTCATATCAGAAATTAATTCCTCCAGCATTTTTTTTAGCGATTTTTGATCAGATTTCAAATCTAAAAAAGATGGTTGTCCACCTTTCTTATCTCCCATTTGATCTCCAGGCATAGCATTTGCCATTTGCTCCATCATCTGTTTCAAGGCTTCCGACAAAAATACACTTAACTCATTAACGTCAGTTAAAACTTTTTGTTGCGCTGTAGCTGCTTGTATTTTTCTTCTCTCACTTGCTTCAGTAATGACTTTTTCCAACTCGTTTTCGATATTGAATATTCTATTACCAATTAATGAGGCAACCTGAGGTGACCTGGTTGATAAGGTGATTAAAGAATCTTGTATAAGAGCATATTCTTCTTTTAGATCACCTTGTTTTTCAATCATTTCAACATACTTTGGATTTAAATATCCAATTCTTTTAAAGCTCTTTAAAACCTCTTCTTGCTGAAAAGAAAATTCAATCAAATTATTCATCAATCGAATTAAATTTCCAATATCAGCAGTCATTTGCGCTGAAGTACTATTGGCAATATTATCATTCAGTTTTTGAGCAAAACTCCTCTGTTTGGAAGAGGTATTTTTCATATTCTTTGCCCCTTTACCAAATTTATTGTTCTCAAAAAATTGATTTGATTCTTGTATCATTTCATCAATTTCATCCTGAAGATCATTTAAATCTCCATCGAAATCATATGGTTTCTGAATAGAGGAATTTTTATCAAGAACATCTTTTAAATCTTCTTTTAATTCATTCCACTTTTCCTCTCCCAACTTCTGATCTTGCCTTATTTTTTCAGCATCTCGTCGATTCTTATCCGCAGATATATCTTGCTGCTCAGCCAATTTATTAATTCGATCTGTCAATTGCTGAACGCGAACTTCAATCTCATATCTTTCAAGCAATTGCAGATTCCTATCTAATTGTTTTTGAAAATCATCAACCGACATTTTTAGCTGATTTCCTAACTTATTGATGTCTTCAGAATTAAGATCTTCGGCTAATTTATTGAACTCATCAAACAAGTTCTGTAGTTCGGAATCCATTATTTTTTCAAGCAAATCTTCTATTTGCTTTTGCTTTTCCATTAAAAGTGGATCATCCATTCCGGCTGAGTTCATCAAACGATTTTTACGCTGATTTTCCTGGATCATCTCTTGCAACAAATTATCTAACTGCTTTTTCTTGTTTCCAATTTCATTAAGCAATTGTTCCTGCTGCCATTTCTCTGCCGATCCATCCAATGTATTTTTTTGCATGCGCAAAATATCTTGTTGGATGGATTCACTTAATTGAATACTCTGGCTAATTTTACTTCCAATACTATCCTGAACAGTAGTATTCAAATCATAAATTTGTTTCGAATCAGGAATGTAATAATTGAATTGTTGAGAACTAGTTTTTTTTGTTCCATTAATTCCATCATTATCGAAAACTTCGAAATAATATTTTACATTACTTCCCTCTTGAAAATTTTCGGATGCAAAATCGAAAGAGAAGAAAAACTCCTGGGCACTTAATTTTCGATTCAAAGATATTGGAATGTAAACCGGAGATAAATTATCTGCTTCGTATACAAATCTCAATTTTGAAAATCCATAATCATCTTTTATCTGACCACGAAAATAATATCCCGATTCGATCAAAGAATCTTGGATACTTGCAATTTTAATTTGTGGATACAAATCAGGAATTACATCGACATTGTATTTTGCATAGGATTCTCTATTAAATTCATTATTACTTAGATAAATTCTATATGAATTTGGTTTCCTTATTTTTCGTGAAAATTTAAGTCTATTTCCATCTAAAATTACCGGGCTAGGATTCAGTGAATCAGAAAAAATTAATTCTCCTGCACTTGAAAAGTCAGTTTCAAACACCCACTCCAATTCTGAACCTTCTGGTACACTGACATCTCCGATGTTTTTTTCAATCCGCAAAGGCAATTTTGTATAGGCTGGAGATTTTATTGAAATAGAAAAATTTTTAATGCCTGGCTTCGAAATCACTTCAATTTTAAATTCTTCAGAAATTACATTTCCTGATTGTAGTCTAAATTTGATATCTGTGTTGATATTTCGAAATAAATAGGAAAATTCTATCGAATTTTCTTTTTTCATCAAAAACCTCGAATTGTCTGTAAGCAAGTACACTTCACTTGGAATGTACTTCCCTTTGGTGTGAGCTTTTAAGCTAAAATTTGAGCCTTTAACTGCTCTACCAGTCCAATGATCCAACTCAAATGAAAAATCGGCAGGAGGCGTGTATTTTGTACGGTAATTAACAAGTCTTTCCGTACTTTTTGAATACATATCAGGGATTAAAAAATGTACTAAAGCAATTACAGTTGCAATGGCAAAAAGGTACTTTAAATATTTATAATTTGCCTTAAACGAAACTGCTTTTCGGAAAGGAATAATTTTAACCGATTCGATTCTTTGATGGATACTGCCCAAGAGCAAAGAATTCTCATTTTGATTCAATTGTTCGGCTTGCTCCGTTAATTCAAGGGTATTGATTAGTTTGTCCTGAAGATTTGGAAAATGTGTTGAAATAATATCAATTGATTGTCGATACGAAATTCGTTTTCCAATTTTTAATAATCCAACAATTGGACGAATTAGAAACTGATATCCTAAAACAATAATTAATACAAAAAATAAAAAGATTAATGTCGTTCTAACAGCTACCGATAGGTATAAAAAATATTCGGAAAAAGAAATTAGGAAACAGTAACTTAAAAGCAATACAATACATAGCAGAAATCCACGTAATAGTAAATTTTGGTAGTATTTGCGAATAAAACGATCCAGTTTCGCAATAAAAATATCCCGATTATTTTCCATTACTTATCTTCTACGCAATACAATCAGTTACGATACAACCACTGTGCAGGATTTAATTTGCTACTTCCCTTCCACAATTGGAATTTTAATACTGTCTGGTCTTGTGTATTATCAGTGTAAACTACACCAATTTTTTCTTTTGATTGGACTACATCTCCCTTTTTTACATTCACACTTGCCAAATTTGAATATACCGAGAAAAATTCACCATGGCGGATAATCACAACATTATTTAAACCAGGCATGGAAAGAATGTGAGTAACCTCACCTTTAAACACCGACCTACAATCCGATTTAGCATCTGTAGTAATATTAACACCATCGTTTCGAACAGTAACATGCTTTAAAACCGGGTGTGGATGCTCTCCAAACTTTTCGGAAATAAAACCGGTTTTGGTTGGCCAAGGCAATTTTCCTTTATTCTTATCAAAGGATATGGAAAGTGTTTTGTCCTCTGGAGTAATCGCATATTTTCCTGAAGATTTACTCGATTTTTTGGCCAATCGAGCCTGTCGTTCTATAATTCTTTGAATTTCCTTTTGTAGTTTTTGGGCGTATCTTTTTTGTTTTCTCAAATCATCACGAAGTTGTTTTTCGCGCTTTTTTAACTTCTGAACCAGGGCTGATTGTTGCGATTTTTCGGCAGATAACTTGTTGTTTTCTTCAGTTTTTTGTGCCAAAAGACTAACTTTTTCGGCCTTAACTTTATTTAATTCTACAATTTTTGCCGATAAGGAATCCTTTTTAACTCCAATCGTTTTTCCTTGTTTTCTGCTGTATTCCGAAAATTGTTGCAGGTATTTGTATCGTTTGTAGGCTTGATTAAAATCCTTGGAAGAAAGCAAAAACATTAATTTTTCGTAAGAATTTTTTTGTTTGTGAGCGTAAACAATAACCTTGGCATATTGTTTTTTTAGCTTCTCTAATTCATCTTCCAATTTCGAGATTTCTCTATTCTTTTGGAGAATCTGTTTGCCGATGTAGCTTATTTCATTCTCGATAGAACTTATTAATGATTGTCGTGATCGAATTCTTTGGTTCAATAAATTCAATCGCCCCAAGCTTACTTTCTTGTTTTTTACTGTGCTTTTAATGAGCGTATTTGTATATGCGATGTCTTTTTCGTTCTGTTCTTTTCGCTTTTTTAATGTCGACATACTTGTCTGCGAAAATCCTTCTACAGATAAAGTTATCAGTAGAATAATTATGCACATCGGAAATTTAAAGAATCTTTTTCTTGAAACGCCCATAATCTATTTTAAGGATATATTCTTTCGTACTTACTTGAAATTTTAAATGAAAATTTCAAGTAATCATCGAAAGTAATCTTATTAAATTTAACACTACAAGATAATAAATGTTTCGGATCAACAACCTCGAAACTTAATCGCTGTGGAAATTTACGATCTTCATACATTTTAAAATCCCGGTATTTTACGCTTACATCTCGTAAATCAATAAAATCCTTAACCAAAACATCTGTAATTCTCATTAAAGATGGATCAATATCAACTCTTTGGTATCCAAATCGAGAAAGTCTTTTCAACTTATCTTTACGAAGTTTACGATCAACTTTTCTTGATTTTTCAGAGGTGAAAACGTACATATTATCAACAATTCGTCCATTAAAACTACGAATAAAAGATTTTTCTTTTTCCCCATTTGTTGCCTGAAAAACTGAGTTGGTAAGAATTGCCTGAAGCGATTTAAAATTTAAGTCTACATTCAGTTTTTCTTTAAAGAAATCATAGTCATCTATAAAGTATTTCTTTTTCATCCTGTCAATCATCTTAACAGAATCCTGAGTAATCATTAAGCGAGCAACTTCCAGACCTCCAACCGGAGCAGTAATTGAAATCCAAATCAAACTGTCTTTCTGAATTTTAATTGCTCCTTTAAAGCTCTTTTTTACACCATCAATAGTATAATTGGCCGAGTATTTCTTTACGAATAAGGTATTATAATGTAAACTACTGTCAATTAAATTTCTATACAACTTTGCATCCGACATTGGTTTAGCTTTTATTACACCAAGATCGTAAGTTGTTTTACAGGAAAACTGAATAAAAGCCATGATTAAAACCATGGCTCCCAGGTATATTTTTGAATGTAATTTATTCTTCATCTTCTTTTTCTTCAGGAATAGTTCCTGTTTTTACTTTTTCTGCTAAGTATTCCGAACCTTCGCCCAAATCCATTGCTTTCTTCCACTCTTCCATGGCTTTCTCACCTTCTCCCAGTCTGAAAAGAATATCGCCGTAATGTTCTACTTGCACTGCTGAATCATTGCCTCCAAATTGCAAGGCCTTTTCCATGATTTCCTTTGCCTCACTGTATTCTCCCAATCGGTATAAAACCCATGCATGAGTATCTAAATAAGTCGCATTTTCTGCTTCCAATTCAATACATTTTGAACTCATCTTCTTTGCCTTTTCAAGCTGTTCTCCACGAACCGAAAGGTAATAACTGTAATTATTCAATACGATCACGTTATCAGGTTCATACAAGAGAACTTCATCGTAAGCTTTAAATGCCTTTTTAGCATCACCATTTTGGTAATAAGCATCACCCATATAAGTTCTAAACTGAATGCGCAACCTTATATTATCGCCAACATATAGCATCCCATTTTCGAATGCACTAATAGCAGTATGATAATCGTTCTTTTGAGCTGCTGCTACTCCTTTAAATACATACAACAGAGGTTGACTTGGAAAATATGTTAATGCTTCAGTACTTACTTTTAACATCCCATCAAAATCCAATAGTTCATTATAAATCAGCAATAATTCTTCCCAAACTACATAATTGGATTTTTCCTCTTCCAATACTTTTTCCAGATGGTATTTAGCACCTTCATTGTCTTTTCTTTTTCTTAAAAAGTCGGCATATAATGCATGAACACGAACATGTCCAGGGTGCACTTTTACTAAAGTGTCAAGTAAAGATTTCAAATAATCGTCGGACAATTCAGGTTGATCAGGGGCCATCAGCATGGCAATTAAATACTGTATTTTCTGATCGGCCTGTACCTCTTCTTGTTCAAAAGCCTTTGCCAATGAAGCATTTGCCTTGTCGATTTCACCTTTTTTTCTGTAAAAATCAGCCAGGTAAAAATGAACCAAACCATTATTCGGATCAATTTTCAAAATTTCCTGATACTGTTTAAAGGCTTTTTCCTCTTCGTTATCGGCCAAATATAAATCAGCTAACATTCCATAAAAATCGGCACGATACGGATATTTCTTAATCAACTTTTGCACTTCTGCATAGGCCGATTTCTTATCTCCCATTTTAATGTAAAGTCTTTCTTTTTCAAGAGAAACACCTTCCTGAATTCCTTCTTTTTTTTCTAAGCGATCGTAAACCTTCACTGCTTCTTCAAACTTCTCAACCGAAGCATACAAAGCAGCTTGAAGGTAAAAGAAATCATTTCTTTCCGGATACATTTCAATCAATTCATCGTAAACCTTACAAGCGTGATCGATCATGCCTTTCTTTTGGTAAATATTTGCCAACTGAATCTGATACCAAAGGTTACGAGGTTGTTGTTCTACTGCACCACGAGCCAATTCAAGAGCACTGTTGTAATTTTCTTTACTTAGATAGATGTTCGCTAATTCGTATCGTACAACAGCACTCGAAGGATCTATTTTAAGGCAGGAAACATACAAAGAAATCCCTTTTTCTACCTCACCAAGTAAAATGGCTTTGGTGGCCTCGGCAAAAGCGTAGTCGAACTCCAACTTTTGCTGTTCTGTAAGTCTTACTTCTTTTTGAAGCTTATCCTTTTTGGTAGATTTTACACTCTTTGCATGAGAAGGAATGCTGCATAAAACACAGCCTCCAACCAAGATTGATAATAACAATTTTCTTCCCGCCTTCATCCTTTATCTATTTTGTAAAGCTCGCAAAGTCGCCAACATTTAACTCAGCAACATCACCCTGAATATCTACATGATTTCCAATCATAGAATTTTCTAGATTTAAATGTTCCAAGTTCGAATGGCGTTGAACAATTGTATTGCGAACCATTGTATTACTAACTACTGTTCCTGCTCCCACAGATACGTGTGGCCCAACAATAGAGTTTTTTATTACCACATTTTCTCCAATATAACATGGAGGAATAACAATTGAATTCTCAATATTCGATGAATCACATACCAATTCATCATCTTTATGATATTCCAAAATTCTTTGATTAGTATGAACTGTAGCATCCTTGTTTCCACAATCCATCCACTCAATAACTTGACCTGGCTTGAATACCAAACCTTTATTTTTCATGTTTTCCAACGCGTCGGTTAACTGGTATTCACCATTCACAACCACTTTGTTATCCAACAAGTACTGTAATTCACTTCTTAGGTTTTCACCATCTTTAAAGTAATAGATTCCGATAATCGCTAAATCAGAAACAAACTCCTGAGGTTTTTCAACAAAATCAGTAATTCTATTTTCACCATCAAGTTTAACTACCCCAAATGCCGATGGATCTTCAACTTTCTGTACCCAAATCACACTGTCTGCCTCGGCATCGAGTACAAAATCGGCTTTGAATAACGTATCCGCAAAAGCAACAACAACTTTTCCTGAAAGAGACTCTGCAGCACAATGAATTGCATGTGCAGTTCCCAAAGCTTCATTTTGGTAATAAATGCTCGACTTTGCGCCAATATTTTTAGCAATCTCGCATAACTGATTCTCAACTTCCTTGCCAAAATCTCCAATAATGAAAGCAATTTCTTCGATGCTTTCATTCGAAACTTTTGCAATTTCTTCAACTAATCGTTGAACAATAGGTTTTCCTGCAATAGGAATTAATGGTTTTGGCACTGTTAAAGTATGAGGGCGCATACGCTTCCCCATTCCTGCCATAGGTACAATAATTTTCATTGCTTTGTAGTAGTAATGTTTAAATTAGCTAAAATTCGGATCAAATTTAAGATTTCAGCTTAAGAATCAATCCGAATTAATGTTTTTAACGATTAAGCTTTTCCTGTGTGGCCAAATCCGCCAGCACCGCGCTCCGATACTTCTAGATCTTCAACTGGCTCCCATTGCACCGTTTCGTGCGCTGCAATAACCATTTGACAAATTCTATCACCATCGTTAATTTCTACAACCTGATTGGATAAATTTACCAGGATCACACCTATTTCGCCACGGTAATCCGCATCAATCGTTCCTGGAGTATTCAAAACTGAAATCCCCTCTTTTAATGCCATTCCACTTCTTGGACGAATTTGAGCTTCGTAACCGGCTGGTAATTCGATAAGTAAACCAGTAGGAATCAATTTTCTTTCCAATGATTTAAGAAAAACCGGCTCATTAAGATTTGCTCTTAAATCCATTCCTGCTGATAATTCAGTGCTGTATTTAGGTAAATCGTGTTTCGATTTATTAACGATTTTTACTTTCATGTGCTTTTATTTTGAAGTTTTTACACTCTATTTTATCGATTGGCTAAGATACATTATTCATCTCTCTTATGAAAGATAAATTAGCGATTAAGAAAGTGTGGTTTTTATTTATTTTGAGCGCTTTTTCAGCATTCGCCATAATTGTTCTTTTTGAATTACAAGGGCAATAAAAACCAATAATAGTGGTGTCTTCGCAAGCATTTTAAGCCATTGATTTTCAATTTTTATTTGAGAACCCAATGCAAAAAGAACCATTGCAAAAATGAAATAGAAAAGGATTCTTTTAATATCGTATGGAACTGGATAATGTTTTTGTCCCAATAAATAGGAAACAACCATCATTATACCGAAGCAAATAAATACTGCATAAGCAGCTCCCTGATAACCAATTTTAGGAACCAGAATAATATTTAGAACGATGGTAATTACCGATCCAATAATAGCCATAATTGCTCCATATTTAGTTTTATCGCTTAACTTGTACCAAAGAGATAAAGAAAAGAAAACACCAAAGAACAAATTCCCAAGAAGCACATAAGGGACAATGCTTAAGCCCTCATGATAATTCGATTTAATCAGTAGTTTTACAATGTCGATGTAGAACATTACACCTAAGAAAATCAATAAACAGAATAGGGTAAAATACTTCAACACGTCAGCATAAACCTGCTTTGAATTTTCCTGCTTTGCTTGTGCAAAAAAGAAAGGTTCAAATGCATATCTGAATGCTTGTATAAATAAGGTCATGATAACTGCCAACTTGTAATTCGCACCATAAATCCCCGTTTGATACATTGGATCCATGGCTTCAGGAATCAGGTTCGGCATTAACATCTTATCCAAATTTAAATTGATCTGACCACAAACACTTACAATTAATATTGGCCAGGAATAAGATAAAATCTCCTTAAGTAAGCTAGAGTCCATTTTAAATTTTACAAATTTAAGATCTGGCAATAACAATAAAAAGTTGATCACAGAAGCTACACAGTATGCGATAAATATATAGCCTACACCAATATAAGGATTCCATATGGATTCGATTGGAATATTCGGGAATTTTTCATGAATCCAAGGACATAAAACCAAGAAAAACAAGTTAATACCTACATTAACGAATATATTTATGAGCTTAAGTCCCGCATAGCGGAAAGCTCTATTCTGTAGTCTTAGTTTAGCAAACGGCAAGGCTGTTATGGCATCTAAACCCAATGTAGCTGCCAACAATACTATATACTCTTTGTGTTCTGATATTTGTAAATAATCGGCCAATGGATTTAAAAAAACAAAAATCAGTAGCCAAAAAACAAGTGTGGATGAACTTAAACTTAAGAATCCGGTTGTAAATGTGATTTCTGCCTTGCCTTCCTTGTTTGCAAAACGGAAATAGCCGGTTTCCATCCCGTAGGTAAGAAGCACTAAAAATAAAGCCACATACGACATTAAATTAGCCACAATCCCATACTCATCAGGTGCAAAAATATAGGTGTAGACTGGAAATAATAACCAATTTAAAAATCGACCAACAATGGAGCTTACGCCATAAATGGCTGTTTCGCCAGCAAGTTTCTTAAGAGGATTCAATTTTGTGCAATATTTTGATTAAAAATGCAAAGATATTAGAAAATACGATTTATAGCATTATTGTAAACCAACTGAAAATGAATCAGAAAAGATTTAAAGAATGTTCCACGTGGAGCAATTTCATATTTTTTATCGAAAAAAAGACTTGTCAGTATTTAAATTGAAAATAAATAAGGTTCATACAAACGTTTTCGGTGTAAGTATTTGATATTTTTGACATTATAAAGACCGAATCATTTTCATATCCAAAAAAATTTTCTCACATTTGCTCTCCATACGCGTTAAGGAACGTTTATGTTAGTGTTTGTTGTTTAAGTATTTTGTGATTATCCCGTGCCTCTCCGGCCGGGATATTTCTTTTTATAAAACTTTGTGTTTTTAAACTATCGAATACTTTTTCCGAAAGGTGTAAGAGCAAAACCAGCTAACTTTACATGCTGAGCAGCGAAAGGAATTCCAATAATGGTTATTGCAAAAATCAAAGCAAATACCAAATGCGTTAATGCGATCCACAAGCCTCCAATAAAAATCCAAATCACATTCAAAATAATGGTCAGGCATCCTCCAGCATGATCGTTGTACTCAACTTTCTGACCAAAAGGTGCCAATCCCAAAATGGATAATTGCATAATTTTAATTCCAAAAGGAATTCCAACAATGGTGAAGCACATTAAAAGGCCAGCAATTAAATATTCAAAGAAGATAAAAAGGCCTCCAAAAATGATCCAAATAATATTTCCAATAATACTCATAATTGTATTGGGTTAAAGTTTATATGAAACACCAAATTGCAATACAAAATCCGGTGCAGTATTTACGATTAAATCCTCTGAAAAAGAGAATGATAAATTTAAATTATCCGAAATAAAATAATCAGTTCCTAATACGAATTGAATGGATTCTCTACCCAACTGTCTGGTAGCTGATTTTTTATAAAATCCTGAATGAAAATCAAACTGAAGCTTTGGAACCCAACTTTTGCTTAAATCAAAAGCACTTCCAACACTTCCAAACACAATATTCCTGGTTAAAATATCTGATAAAAGAGCTCCTGAACCAATATGCAGATATCCAGCTGAATAAAACCAGGTAAATGATTTTTCATTATATCTAGGTAAAATACTGCCCGATAATTGAATTCCATAATCATTGGTGCCACTTCCTATTAGCTGTTTTTTATCCCCAGTAGAAAACTTATAAAAAGTACTAAGGGATAATAAGTTCTTTTTATTTTTTAACAAAGGCACATCCATTTTCAAAGCAATATCACCAAATTTCAATTTGCTCTCATTCATTAAAATATGAGTCTCCTCATTCTCGCGATACAAATAGGTAAGGTTAAAATTAGTCATTATTTCTCTTGATTTACCAGGTAAACCAAACGTATCATGCCATCCACTTATTATCGGGTCCATCACTCCAGTAGAATGTCTTACTAGAGGTATACTCAATTCTATTTGTAAATTGTCCAATACTCCGTATCTCAGAACTAAATCATTACGGTACATCTCACCATCAAGATATATGGCTTCCGTGAGCAGTTGGGAAGACGTTGCATTGTTTGCAACATTGAGATAATTGCCAAACGCAAAATCATTTTTAGACAATACCTTCCCTCCATGATGATTCGGTAATCCAAAAAAATGAATTAATGGACTTTGATTATGGGTAGGAAACGGATCTACATTTTTTTGAGCACAAGATTTGCTCGTTAATAAAATAAGAATAATGCTAATGAATCGCAGGCTCATCTATAATTGTCAGGCTTTAATAGAATGAAAATCAAATCTACAAATAATTAAATTAGATTCCATATCATAGCTGCAGATCCTAAAATCCCAGAATTTCCGTTAACTGAAGTTATTTTCAGAATGGTTTTTCCTTTATAAACGGAAAGTAAGTTTTCTTCCATATGATGTTGAGTAGGCTTTAATAACAATTCTCCGGCTTTTGATAATCCACCAGCTAAAAAAATTGCCTCAGGATTATTAATTGCCACAACATTGGCCAATGCAATTCCAAGTATTTTTCCGGTATATTCGAATGATTCCAACGCAATCTCATCACCTCTATAAGCTGCGTCAGCAAGTTTTTTTGCACTCATGCGATTAAAAGGTATTCCTCTTAACTCACTTTTAAAAGAATATTTGGCTAGTAACTTACTTACAGTTCTTTTGATACCCGTAGCCGAAACATATGTCTCCAAACAGCCATATCTTCCACATCCGCACTGTCTGCCTTCAGGACGAGCTATAATGTGTCCTAATTCACCTGCAAAACCTGAATGACCATATACAATTTCGCTATTAACAACAATTCCGCTACCTAAACCTGTACCAAGGGTTAAAACCATAAAGTTTTTCATACCATCAGCACCACCATATAGCATCTCTGCCATAGCTGATGCATTTGCATCATTGGTAACTTTAACTGGCAAACCGAAATTCTCGCGAAGTAAATTACCTAGTGGCAAAATCCCTTCCCACGAAAGGTTTGATGCATTTTCGATAGTTTGTTTCTTATAGTCAGCATTAGGCGCACCTACACCAATTCCAATTACTTTAAAATTTGTTTGATTTGGTATTTCCAGAGACTTAATTCTTCTTGAAAGAGTAGAAACAAAGTCGGAAAATGTATCGAAATCCCTGGTATACATCCTATTATGAGCCAGACAATTGCCTAACTTGTCTACCAAGCCAAAAACAGTATGTGTACCACCAATATCAATTCCAACTGCAAGTTCTTTCATATCACCAATTCTAATTTACGGGACAGGAACTTACAAACGCTCTTTTAACAATGCTCGTATTGGATTAAAAATTCGTTGTAGTAATCGAAGATTTTCTGTGATAATCTCCGCTTTACCCTCACTATCCTGAGCAAACTGTAATTCCGTTCCGATATTCGTAACCAAACCATTTGACAAGTTAACATCGAGAGTATATTTTTGATTTTCTGGCACCTTTGAAATAGATTGTATCGTCCCTTCTAGCATCCCATATTCAAGATAAGGATAATTATCGAGTTTTATATTCACTCTTTGCCCAACTTTTACTTTACCTGCATCTCGCATGCCTAATTCAACTCTTGCAACTATTTTTGTTGAATCATTAGGAAGTACCGTAAATACTCTATCACCTGTTTTAACATTCTGATTAGAGCTATAAAACTTATTAAAGGTTACCTTGCCATCAATTGGAGTTTTAATGAGGTATTTTTGTTCCCAAATATCAATTTGTGCTTTTAACTGATCGAAGGATTGAATCATGAAGTTTTGAAGATCTTTTCTTTCTCTCTCCTTCTTCAATTCAAGGTCGATAATTTGTTGCTCTACATTAGAAATATTGATTTGCGTTGAAGCTAATGCCGATCTTGCTCCATGAAAAGAATACGAACTCTCTAGATACTTTTTCTTTGAATTCTGGAAGTTTTGCTGTGCAATTACACCTCTTTGAAATAAGGACGAATCCCTCTCGTATTGCTTCTTAGAGATCGCTAACTCGCTTTCCAAAATTTTCTTTTGCTGATATTGCCGATCATAAAACATGTTGTATTTACTAATCTGCTTCTTGTAAGAGTCTATTTTTCTGTCGTAATACTCCAATTCAAAAAAACGTTGATAATCAACACACGCTTTTAAAAAGGTATTATAGAAGGATTGAACTTCACCAAGCCTGAAAGTTCCCTCCACAATATGAGCACTTACATTTTCAGATCCTGTTAAGTGTCCTTGAAAGGTTTCCAGTTTTTCCTTTAGCTCAAAAATATCCTCATTAAAAGCTGGATTCTCAATAATTGCCAGCAGGCTTCCCTCTTTTACAGCTTCATTATCTTTCACATACAATTCCTGTATTTTACCACTTGATCGCGCTACCAATTCAGCAGGAGGATTTAGTGTAGTTAATACCAACCTGGAATCAATAATATCAGGATATCGGAAAAAATAACTACCAATAACAACGGCAGCAATCACAACAAAAAACAAAGTTGTACCACTTCTAATAATCCAGTTTGGAACTCTTCCAAGTATCTCTTTTACTTCGTCTGATCGAAGCTCTATATTAGGGTCTTTATCCATGTTATTTAATCTTTTTAGACGCAGATTTTTATGATTTCATATGATCATTAAGATTTACTTTCCTGCTATTAGCAAAAACCTTGCGTTTAATTTGAGGTTTATTACCAAAATTTAAAAGTAACCCAACTTCTATATTAGTTGCTCGTAAATAATTTACCAATTGAACTTCATACTCTGCTCAAATAGATTCAACTGCTTTTAATTCAATTATGACAGACTCATTTATTACTATTTCAGCATAATAATCACCAATTAACTGACCCTCATAATAAACTTTAATATTCTTTTGTTTTTCACAGTCTAAAAGTCTTTTGTCTAATTCAATTAAAAGAGCATTTTCATATACTTTCTCTTGAAATCCAATTCCAAGTTGATTATAAACTTTATAAAATGCTTCAATAATCTTATCTGTAAACTCAGTATATTTATAATTCTCAATCATGTGCAATTCCACATCATAAAAATCATAATCATCTTATAAAATCAGCGTCTAAAAAAATCAATTACCGAGTTCTAACTGATTTTTAACCAACTGATAATATTTTCCCTCCAAGCTAGTAAGTTCTTCGTGCGTACCTTGCTCTACGATTTCACCTTTCTCCAGTACAATGATTTTATCTGCATTTCTCACCGTGCTTAATCTATGCGCGACAACAACAACGGTTCTACCTTTATTAAATTCATCAAGGTTTTCCATAATTGCCAATTCATTGTTTGCATCCAAGGCATTGGTTGCTTCATCGAAGAACAAGAATTCAGGGTTTTTATAAACCGCTCTCGCTATCAATATTCTTTGCTTTTGTCCCTGGCTTAATCCGTGACCATTGGCTCCAATATTGGTATTATAACGCAAAGGTAAATTTTCAATAAATTGGTCGATACAAGCCACCTGAACCGCATACAACAATCTCTTTTTATCGATATGCTCAACGCCTACCGCGATGTTCTTGGCAATGGTATCCGAGAAAATAAATCCATCTTGCATTACTACACCACAGTTTTGGCGCCACATCGCAGAGCTATAATTTTCCAACGTGGTTCCTCCAAGCGAAATTCTTCCTTTAGTAGTTGGATAAAATCCCAACATCAGTTTAATTAAGGTAGTTTTTCCACTACCCGATGCTCCAACAATTGCCGTAGTTTTTCCCTCTTCTACTTTTAGGTTTACATCATTCAAAACCATTTCTGAATGCGGACCTTCATACTGAAAACAAACATTTTCAATATCAATGATTTTCTCATCAGGTATCTCGGTAAGCGTTTGTTCATCTACACTCTCCTCCTCTTTCATTTGGTGAATTTCACCCAAACGCTCTAAAGAGATTTTTGCATCCTGCCATGAATGAATAACCTCAACCAAATTATCTATTGGAGAATTCAGCTGACCTATTATGTATTGAACCGCCAACATCATACCCAGTGTCATTCCTCCATCTAATACAGCTTTTGCAGCCAAGAAGGTAATAACGATATTTTTGGTTTCGTTAAAGAATATCGATCCTGTAACCTGATACTGATTTAAAGCCAAACCTTTGGTTCGAACCTGGAACAATTCAGCCTGAATTTGTTCCCACTCCCAACGTTTTTGCTTTTCACAATTGTTCAGCTTAATCTCTTGCATACCAGTAATTAACTGTACCAATGAATTCTGATTGTTGGACATTTGAGCAAATCGTTTTCCATCTAATTCTCTTCGTTTCCTCAAAAACAAGTTTATCCAAAGGATATACAGTCCTGACCCTAAAACAAAAACCAGGAAAATTTGCATATCATAAACTGCCAATACAACACCAAAAATCAAGAGGTTCACCATAGAGAACAACACGTTTAATGTTGATGATGTAAGGAAGTTCTCAATTCGGGTATGATCTTGAATTCTTTGCAACAAATCCCCAATCATTTTAATATCGAAAAAGCCTATAGGCAACTTCATCAACTTGATTAGGAAATCGGATATCAAAGAAATATTTATTCGAGTTGAAATGTGCAGTAAAATCCAGGAACGAATAAACTCCACCGACATTCTGGATATGAACAATACCAACTGAGCTATCAGCACCAGGTAAATAAAACTCAGGTTTTGGGTGTTGATCCCAATATCAACAATGGATTGGGTAAGAAATGGAAAAATCAGCTGTAGCAAAGAGCCAAATAGCATGCCCAATACCAGCTGAATCATGAATTTGCGATAAGGCTTTAAGTATTTTAGCAGAAAACCTATGCTTTTCTTCTGAGAAACTTCCTCGCCATTCTTGCTGTAAAAATCAGGTGTTGGTTCCAGCAACAAGCACAAACCTTTCAGCTCTCCTTGGCTTTGCGTACTTGCCCATTGTTTAATGAACTCCTCTTTGGTAAATTTTAGCAAGCCCGAACCAGGATCAGCAACATGCACAATGGTTTTGTTGCGCTTCTCCTCAACCTTATGCACCACCACAAAGTGGTTTTGTCCCCAGTGACAAACTGCAGGTAGTGGAGCTTCCTTCGCCAACTGATCGAAAGAAATACGAACGCCCATACTACGCATTCCAATACTTTCAGCTGCATCGGCAATACCCAACATCGAAACGCCTTCGCGGGTAATGTGCGATTTATCGCGTAATGATTGTAAAGTGTAATTCTTGCCATAATGCTTGGCAATCATGCGCAAACAAGTTGGGCCACAATCCATGGCATCCAACTGTCGAAAGTGTGGAAATCGTTTTTTCAAGCTAAGTAGGAGTTAGATTTAGTATCAAGCCTAAAAATAAGGAAAATTGTTGGAAACCACTAAACAAAAAAATGTATGAATACCTTGCTATAAACTAAACAACCCAAACCTCTCCTTGCATTGAGCCCAGTCAAAAGAATCCAATAAGTTCATTTTGGTAATTGATTTGTTCGTATTGATAAACTCCATTCTTATAAATCCCAACTCATTATTAAACACACCAATCCACTTCGATTGGATTAAAGGATGATTCAACCATCCATCAATCTTAAAACAATTAATATTGCGTTGCAAAATATCAGAATACTCCTCGAATTGCGATACTACTTTGTAGTGATGTTTCACTTTAACGCCATTTGGTATATTTAATTCCTTACTTGGCCAAACATATCCAAAATCCGTTGTCCACTGCTTACCAATTGTTAAGGGAAATCTTGCTTCTGGAAAAGGAGTAAATTCATGTACAAAATAGATGTCATGTCTGGGTGGATGCAGCCAGATGGTGTCTCCATTATCGATAACTCCTGTGCTACTATTAGGCGAGGATATATCCTTTCCTTCATCCACCCAAGCTATTGAAAATTGCTTTTGGCGATCAAAAACCCAAGCTTTACCATTACAGGCCAAATACATAATTTGCTTTTTCTGTATTCCATTAGCCGTGGAATTTTCAACCTGGTATTTATAGATCATTTTTTTGTTATAAACTTGGCTTTGCAAACTGTAATTGCCTAACAAACACAATAAAATCAATACTAAATGCTTCATTAATTCGCAGGACAATTTATTGGTTAACTACCTGACTATTACCAGCACTTATCTTCATTAAATCAGAAATAAACTTAGGCTCGTGTGGACGGTAAAATTCTTCATCAATCAAGTTCATATGTTTATCGATGATTAAATAACGAGGTATGGATTTTACACGAATGTATTTGATAAAGTCTTTATTGTTTAGATCTTTTTTGTTGATTAGATAGCTTAAATTTTGACCGTTTTCCTTAACAAATCGTTTCCATTTTTCAATGTTCTGAACCTTATCCAAACTCAACTTAATGACCTTAACATTATTCGGAATAGGCAGTTTTTTAATCTTTTTTATACCAGACTTGCAAGGTCCACACCAGGTAGCCCAAAAATCAATTAAATAAAAATCAGCCGGATTATTTTTTACAATGTCTTCCAACATCAGGCTGTTCTGGTTTACATCAAATAAACTTACTTTTTTGATCTTGTTCTTAAATTCAGTAACATCAATAGGTGTAATTTCCGGCTCAAATTTTTCCCTGTGCTTTTGATAGTAGGCAGTTTGTTTGTACCAATTAAATCCTTTAACATTCTGACTATCTCCTTTATTCTCAGTATCGCGCAAATAATGATACATAGCCTTGGTAAACAAGTCAATATAAACCGGTGAATATCTGCTTTCTAATTCCTGGTAATTGATATTATCAATATGGTACTTGATGTAGGTTTTAAAAATATCTGCAGTAATTTTACAGGCAATAGGTTCATCTTTCATATTCACTATAAAATCAATTACAATAGGACTATAAGAATCTATCTTTTGTAGTTTGTCGATATAATGTAGATGATTTACCTGCAGTTTGATATGCTCATCCTTAAACTTGTTCTTATTCGAAGTGTAGACACTATCAATTTGCCTAATTAGAGATTGTTTACTCGAATAGGACCCAAGATTCAACTGTTTTTTTATCGGCAAATAACTTTCATAGATATCATCCAAAACAACCATTCCCGATTCCTTCGGCCAGTTCAAACTTCCACCATTAAATGTAAACTCCAATTTATTGGCTTTATCATCTACCAAAAAATAATGATTCTCAAATTGAAAAGGTTTTAACTGCATCCACGAATATTCAAATATTTGAGTTTTATACTTTAAAGGATAGTGAATTTTGCAAACGCTTGGAAGAATAGAGTCACTCTCCACAGGAATATGATGGTCGAAATAAAAATCACCAACAAAATTAAAATTGCATACATCATCAGTATTCATGGTAACTGACAATTGTAAGGTATCTGGAGTTGATTTAGTTTCAATTGTAGGGTTTGTTTTTTTTGTGTTGCACGATAGCAGCATAAAACAGCATAACACACAAATGGGTAGTAGTAATTTTTTCATTGTTTTGGGTTTTAATTAGCAGAGCCGTAGCATGCTACGGCTCTACAAGGATATTGTATATTTTTGCCTGTTCATCTCGAATATTAGGTCGTCCTGCGCGATATTTAAGCGCCCATAGCCCAAATCAGATGCTCCATAGCCTAAATGATGGTTTCCTGCGGGAGTTTTATTCGTCCATAGCCTACTTTTTGCAAATCATAGCCTAGTTCATGCTCTCCATAGCCTAAATTACCCATCCATAGCCTACTGGGACCGCTCTTCGCGAGGGTTTCAGAAGCTTATGCCTCCAATTCTTCCTCCTTTTCCTTTCTGCTATTTTCACGTAGCTCACGGAAATATTCGCTACCATACAAATCAATTCTCTTCTCGTTTCTCCAGAATACAAATCGACCTGCTGCCCGAACTGCATCCACAGCTTGTTTTAGGTAGGTATAAGCTCTATCTCTCATCTCTTTGGCATCAGCATCACTAGCAGTTCTGGCACCATGAACTTTTGCAAGCAGATCACCACATTCATTCGACATGGTTTCAGCCTGATCGAATAAAGTAAGATCGATAGAATTGGCCGTTAAAGGTTCCGGATTTTCCTTGCCAAGGTTGGCCAGGTTGGCCAAATCCATCACCAAGTCATCATGACCACTGCCATCCGCAATACGATCGATTCGATCTTTTAAATCCTTATCATTTCTATATACATATCTACAATAGTGCAATAACGTATCTCTTAAATCGTAAGCTTTAGGAGCCTTCTCTCTCCACAGATCTTCAGCATCCGATTTTGCTTTAAATACTTTTTCCCACATTATTTGTGCATGCTTACATGCATAGGCACGTGGTGCAAGATCATCGATAAGTGTAGCATCAAGATCGGTAGTAATCAATTGATCTTTGTCCTGCAGGGCATTCTCTTGCAATTTTAGAGCTTCACTTATGGCTATTTGAATAGGAAGATTAGGTGATTTTATTGCATCCTTGCGAATTGCAACATACTTTTCCAATAGGGAATCGTAGCACTCTTTGTTTGTCATTTTTAAATGATTTTTGGGTTAATAAAATGGTTAGCTTTATTATAATATTCTTTTAAAAACGAGAATTAAGTTAATTTATTTTACAAGCTACACCAAAAATCAAGTGTTAAATTTTGTTAATCTTAATTTGAAATATTGTTATCAATAATCGAAACACCTAACTTTTACGGGCTATCCAGAAGAATTTATTTTTATGAAAACTTACTTATTATTATCAGCAACCATCCTTTGTCTTATTTTGGCACTGTTTGTATCATTCCGAATACCTGAAACCGATGGTTATGTAGCATTCGCAATATGCGCGATAGTTTTTATTGTATTATTTTGCGAAACGGTAAAGCACCTGTGGGAAAAGTACTAAGCACTTTTAAGATGAAATAACATATTAACAGGATTCTACAATTGTCCATTCGACTGTTTAACTCTTGCACTTTTCGAAACTTTCAGAAACAAAAAACCCGCTCAAATTATTGAACGGGCTCCTCATATTTTATAATATTTTCTATATCAAACCGCCGGTTTTTCGCAGCGATTCGCTATTTAATATCTTTATTTTTCTACCGTTTAGTTCTATCAGTTTATCCGATTTAAACTCCGACAACAATCGAATTACCGATTCGGTAGCTGTTCCAACCATATTGGCCAACTCCTCGCGCGTAAGCGATATTTTTAAGGTACCTTCTTCATTTAATCCAAAGGTATCTTCTAATTGTACCAAAACCTCTGCTAAACGCTCTCGAACCGTTTTCTGGGCTATATCGGTAATATAACTATTTGCCTCCCCCAACTCGGCACAGGTAACTTTCATTAACTGCAAGGCAAAATTAGAGTTCTCTTGTATCAGTTTGGTAAGAACATTTGATGGGATAAAACACACAACGGCATCTTCGATAACCTTTGCGGAAGTGCAAAAACGTTCGTGACTTAATACAGATCTAAATCCAATTAAATCGCCTTCTTTTGCAAATCGTATAATTTGTTCTTTTCCTTCAATTCCGGTCTTAAATACTTTTAAAATACCTGAAAAAAGAAAAAAGCAACCTTTGGCAAAATCTCCTTCTTTATAGATTACACTTCCACGTTTAAAGAATTGTACATCTTCATCCCAAAATAAAAGATTTTGATCGTCAACACCCAGATCAGGAAACTTAACACTGAACTTCTCAGCCAACTGATTGCAGTTTGGAAGATTAATATTTTGCTTCATTTCAACGCTTACTGAATAAACTTGTTATAAAATAGTTTTTTCAAACATCTTAAAAACACACCAAAACAGCAGTTTTTACTGATGTTTTAATCATTTCTTAATTCTAATTTCACCAATTTTAGAATCAGGTTTAAATATAGTAATTTAAGTTTTACTTCTCCAATAGTCAATTCAAGACTTATATGAATTAAATTCTTACTAATTTTAGTAAACGAAAATATCAAATACACCGAGTTAAATAAGTGCAGTTTTATTCCTTGAAACCTGTCGCTTATTGCTTATAACTTTATAAACAATGAAACACAAAGTAGAAATGAATTGGCAAGGTCATCTTGCTTATAAAGCCGATATGGATGGACACGAAATAATAACAGATGCCAGCACACAAGTAGGTGGCGATGGCGCAGGTGTAAGTCCTAAAAAGTTAATGTTAACAGCACTTGCTGGTTGTACTGGTATCGATATCGCAATGATACTTAAAAAAATGCGCGTTGAAGTTCGCGATATAAAAGTTTCGGTTGAAGGCGAATTAACCGAAGAACAACCAAGTTATTATAAAAACATGCATATAACGTATGAATTCTTCGGTAAGGATTTTCCTCACGCTAAAATTGAGCGAGCTGTAAAACTGTCGGAAGAAGAATATTGTGGTGTTAGCGCTCTGTACAAAAAAGTAATTCCTGTTACATCGGAGATTATTTACCACGAGGAATAAAACATGTACAGACGCACGGCCGTGTGTCTCTTCATAAAAAAAATGCCTTCCATAATGGAAGGCATTTATATTTTAAATCTATTGTGATTTTCTTAGAATCCTGCTGCAGTAAATTGCTCAAGGAAACGGATATCGTTCTCGAAGAACAAGCGAAGATCTTTAATACCATATTTTAACATGGTAATACGCTCGATTCCCATTCCCAATGCAAAACCTGAATACTTCTTGCTATCGATACCATTTAATTCCAATACATTTGGATCAACCATACCGCAACCTAAAATTTCAAGCCAACCGGTTCCTTTACATACATTACATCCTTTTCCGCCACAAAGCGAACATGTAACATCTACCTCTGCTGATGGCTCAGTAAATGGAAAATATGATGGACGTAATCTGATTTCAGTTTTCTCACCGAAGAACTCTTTTGCAAAATAAGTAAGTGTTTGCTTCAAATCAGCAAAAGAAACTTTCTCATCTACATATAAAGCCTCAATTTGGTGGAAAATACAGTGTGCACGAGCCGAAATTGCTTCGTTACGAAATACTCTACCTGGAGTTAAACAACGAATAGGCAATTCCATTTCTTGCAAATCATGAACCTGTACCGATGATGTATGAGTTCTTAAAATTACATCTGGATTTTTCTCGATAAAGAAAGTGTCCTGCATATCGCGTGCTGGATGCTCTTCCGGGAAGTTCAATGCCGAGAAGTTGTGCCAGTCATCTTCAATTTCAGGACCTTCAGAAATGGTAAATCCTAAACGAGCGAAGATTTCTGTAATCTCATTTCTTACCAACGAAAGTGGGTGTCGAGAACCTAACTTTACAGGATCACCAGACAAAGTCAAATCTAAACCAGACTTGCCAAATTCAGCACCGGTAAAACTTTCCTTTAAAGCATTTACTTTATCCATAGCTACTGTTTTAAGCTCGTTTAGAGCTTGTCCAACAGCTTTTTTCTCCTCGTTTGGAACAGTTTTAAAATCGGCAAACAACGAAGCAATGCTACCTTTTTTACTAAGGTGTTTAATTCTGAACTGTTCTACCTCTTCCAGTGTTGTAGCTGAAAATCCATTCAACTCATCAAGCAGGTTTTTTATTTTGTCAAGCATGATATAACTTCTTTATTTATTGCAACAGTCGGCAAAGTTACAAAAACTTTTTTCTCATTGGCTAAAAGCAAATGGCTAAATACCAAAAGCATTTAATAACCTTAGTTCAATTTAAAATATTGTCACAGTTTACACTGGTTTTGAGTAGAAATTTTCTCAAATTTATGCCAAAAGCAGGCAAATTCTTTGAAAAAATCATCTTCATCCAATCTTTACTTTAGATAAATATGCTTTTCTGTGTCTGATATTTTAAATCGAACTCAGGTTAATACTTTAAGATTTTTACTTTCATCTTTACATCGGTATAAGGTCGATCGTTGGAATCTGTTTGAAGCTTTACAATTTTATCCAAAACCTCTATTCCACTAATTACCTCACCAAAAACTGTATAATTATTGTCTAAATGTGGTACTCCACCAACTGTGGTATATGCTTTTCTTTGTTCAGGTGTGAATTCCAATTTTTCAGCTGATGCATCGTAATCAAACTCAATTGATTCTTTTATTTTTTTTGCAATTGCACGAAACTCTGTTACATTTTTGGCCTTTTTTAAGGAATCCAAAATCTCTCTTTTTTTCGGAGTCAAATATCTCTTCACAATTCTTTTCCTTAGAGGAACATTAACCTCCTTTTCCATGGCATCCAATTCTTCATTGGTAAATACCCTTCCATGTGCAATATAGAACTGCGATACATCCGATTCTTTAAAAATATTCACCTTATCTGGCTGTCGTGGCGAAGCAAGCGCTCCTTTTTTATGAAAAAACTGTTCAATGAATTCAGATTGTATGGTTCTATTTGCATCTCCGTATCCAATGGCTTTACCTGCTGGTGCATTTCTTGAATCCTGAGATCCTCCTTGAGCAACAAATCCCTTTATTACTCGATAAAAAAGAGTGCCATCGAAATGATCATTCTCCACTAATTGTAAGAAATTTTGTCTGTGCTTGGGTGTTTCCTTGTAAAGCATGACCTTCATATTACCCAAATTGGTCTCAATTAGAATTATTGAATTGGTTCCTTGGGCAAAAGTATTCTTCGCAGAAAATTGAAATAAAAATAAAATCAGAAGTATGGTTAATTTTCTCATTGTTATTCTTTTTAAAAAACTGAACTAAGATAGATATCATTAAAATTCATCACAAAAAAAGCTCCGAAAATTATTTCGGAGCTCTCACATAAATTCTAATCTTTTATTGAACGGTTTTTATTTTCATAGATACGTCCTTTAATGGGCGATCAAATTGATCCTTTTTCACTTTAGCAATACTATCAATAAACTCGATTCCTTCGATTACTTCACCAAAAACAGTATAATTACCATCCAGGTGAGGAATTCCGCCTACTGTTGTATAAGCATCAATCTGAGCCTGCGTAAACTTAATTTGCTGAGTCACAAAAATAGAGTCAACTTCAACTTGAATCTTATCAATCAATTCTGAAACCTTATCCATGTCACCTTCCGATTGATATTTCATAATCTCAGTAGCCATATCTTTTTGAGCCTTTTCAAAGATTTGATTTTTAACTCTATCATTCAATTTCATTAACAAGGTATCCAATCCTCCTTGAGTATATACTCTACCTTGTGCCAAATAAAATTGAGATCCAGATGATTTCTTCTGTGGATTAACTGCATCACCCTCTCTAGCTGCTGCAATTACTCCTCTCTTGTGAAATAAAGCAGGATTGAACTCAGCATCTATTTGATATCCCGGACCGCCTTCTCCTAATCTAACACCAGGTTTGGCTGCTTTTGAATCAGGATCTCCGCCTTGTATCATGAATCCATCAATTACTCTATGAAACAATGTACCATCGAAATAATCTGCATAGGCAAGTTTTACGAAATTATCACGATGCAGTGGTGTTTCGTCATATAGCTTAATTTTGATATCACCATACTCAGTTTCAATTTCTACAATTCTGTTACTCTTTCCTAATTCTAATTTTTGTTGGCAAGATACCATTGAAAGTATTAAGGCCAGGTAAAGTAGTTTCTTCATTTTAATGTGTATAGGTTTGTTATTTAATCGTTCAAATATCCATTGTCTTTAAAATATTCTACAATCGATGATTTTAACAATTGATTTTCTTTGTCCTTTGAAAAGGGTGGAACCAGTTTGTTCTTTACAAATATAGGCCAATTGTCTTCATCATATCCTTTGATAGAATAGTAATTCCATTTCATAAGCAGTGTACATGTTGCTAAATCGATGTGATCCCACTTTTCCTCTTTTGAATAAGTTTCCTTAAAGCCTAAACCTCGTTCTTGTATGCCAATTAAAAGCAAAGTTCCATTTAAATCAGCATCAACATTAAATTCTTCAGAAATTTTATATAACAAACTATTCCAGTCTTTCTCTAAATTATTATCCATAGTATCAATTTTTTACGAGTGATAAAATTAAAGCTTTCCTCGAATATTAGGGTCATTCAGAAATATTTTTTTCATTTTTTTGAAAATTATTCTTGCAGATAAAAATATTCCACCTTATATTTGCATCGCTTTTAAGGGCAAGGGCGATTAGCTCAGTTGGTTCAGAGCACTTGGTTTACACCCAAGGGGTCATAGGTTCGAATCCTATATCGCCCACAAAAAAGCAAAATTTCCCAATAACAGGGGCGATTAGCTCAGTTGGTTCAGAGCACTTGGTTTACACCCAAGGGGTCATAAGTTCGAATCTTATATCGCCCACAAAAATCGGTTTTCATATGAAAACCGATTTTTTTGTTATATACCTTTTTTCAATTTTGCATTTATTTTTTTAGTTGGATAGATTACTTTTTCAATTCTCAAAAATCAGAATTATTAAAACCGATTCCTCAAATACAATCTGCATATTTTAATTTTGATATAAAATTTAAAGCATAATTGCTTTACTAGACTTTTACAATGAGGCATTCACTTCCTTTTTTAGTACGCTTACACCACTTTTTTATAATTTCATCATAAAAAAATAAGCTTTAGCAGTAACCAAAATTGAATATAAGTAGTATATTGCTTTGGTTTATGATAATAAATAAAAAAAAGACGAAAAAAAAACAGTTTTTTTATTTATCAATCATTTGATTTTCAATCACTTACGTGTAAGGTTGATATTTTTTTAAATTTTTTTCACTTTTTGAGGGTTACCTTTTTGCCATAAAAGGAATAAAGGGATAGAAAATATGGATTACACTACTGAAGCGATACTTGAGGGAATAAGTATGAGCAATAATGATGTATTAAATTACATCTACAAAAAGTTCTTTCCGAGTATTCGCAATTTTATCGAGAACAATAATGGGAACGAGGAGGATGCACGCGATCTTTTCCAAGAAGCTATTATTGTAATCTATCGTAAAATGAAAAAAGAACCGTTGGTTCTTAGTTGTAACTTTAAAACATACATCTATTCCATTTGCAGACTTTTGTGGTTAAAGCAACTTGAAAAGAAAAAGAACAGCAATGAAATCAATTCGGAAGGAGTTCTGGATAATCGATTAGACGAAGCTTCTGAGACTTATGACCAAACTGAGAGGTACCGACTATATCAGAAACACTTTCAAAAACTTGGCCCGGATTGTAAGAAAGTTCTTCAACTTGCTTTAGACAAAATCTCACTAAAAGAAATTGCCGATATAATGGGCTATAAGAGTGAGAAGTATGCAAAGAAAAGGAAACATCAGTGTAAACAAATGCTGATAGAGAGTATTAAAAGTGATAATGAATTTAAAGAAGTATATGATGAGTGATATGAATTTTGACCGTATTGAAGATTTCCTAGATGGTGGTTTATCTGACGACCAGCTAAAGGAATTTGAAAAGGACCTTCTGGATGATCCAGACTTACAAATGGAGCTGGATTTACACCAAGAGGTTGACGAGGCTATAATGGAAAATGACATTATGGATCTAAGAAGCAAGCTAGATGCAATAGAAATACCTCCTAAAGAACAAGAGAAGCGCAAATTTAAATATCTAACCAAATGGAATATTGTTGCCGCTTCATTAGCATTGTTTATTGGTTTAGGTAGTTTAATGTTTCTTGTAAATAACAAGAACTCCTATTCCAATGAAAAAGTATACAGTAATTACTACAAACCATATGCGATAGTAAATACTCGTTCGGCGGATGCTAATATAGATAATATGCTTGTTACAGCATTAAAGAGTTACGAAGCCAGGGATTATCACACGGCTTTAACCCTATTTAGGCAAATATTAGACAAGGATAGTACAAATATTACGAGTAACTTTTATTCAGGTATTTCTAATTTAGAAATTAATGAATATCATAAAGCAAATAAGAATTTTACTAGAGTAATAAAGCATAAAAACAACTTGTTTATAGAACAATCCGAATGGTACATAGGTTTTTGCTACTTAATGACTAATGAAAGAGATAAAGCCATTAAGCAGTTTAATACAATTGCTCGAGGAAATAGTTTCTATAAAGCAAAAGCTCAGGAAATTCTTAGTAAGCTGGAATAGATTACACTCATTCATTAACACATATATAAAGCCGTTCAATTAGATTGAGCGGCTTTCCTTTTTTCTACATATCTACTCTATGAAAATAATACATGATCTACTTATAGAATTATTTTTTACCCTATAATTTTAAAAGAGAAATTATTAAATTCTAGTGGTATAAATCTTATATATTTCATCTCAACTAAAAGACTCTTACTACTTAATAGAGTACAAACATCTTTTATTTACAGAATTATCACTGTAAAATGTAGAAACCATTTTTAATACCAATCAACTTTGATACAAAGATTACAAATCATTATAACAGATTTTAGCAAGTTTAAACCTCTTTGCCACCCAAAAAGTAAAAAAGCCTGAAACAATGTTTCAGGCTTTCAAATTATACCTTTTAATTCTTATGCTACTCTTCTTCTAATTCTTCTCCTAAAAACGATTAGTAACAACAAAACAGCACCACCAAATCCAATATAAACCAAATTATTCTTTATATCGAAATCATATAATGGTTCAACATCACCCATAGTAACATATCCTGACCAAAAATAAGGATGCGACTTGAGTGGATCTGCAGTATCTAAATATTTTAACTTAGCCTGACGAAGAGCTTCATCCTTCTCGAATCCTTGCGAAAGATAACCGTAAAAATTGGTCATTAAATTAGATCCGGTTTGGTCTTCAACCGTCCATAAGGTCATAATAATACTAGGACATCCAGCATAAAAGAATCCTCTGGCCAAACTCATTACACCCTCGCCCTTTAATAGCTTACCATCTCCCGTATTACAAGCACTAAGAACTACCATTCTGGCATTAAAATTCATGTTATAAATTTCATGCGTATTTAATAATCCATCCTGAACTGTATCACTAGTTTGAGTAAAAACCAATTTCGAATACATAGGATTCTCATCATCAATAATTGTATGCATGGCCAGATGAAGAACATCATAGTCCCTTGCGTGATCTTTGAAATTTTGTTCTGTTGCAAATTCATCTAAATATAAATCACCTTCCATTACATTCGAAATATTATTAACCTCTTCTTTAGTATATGGCAGTGGATACAACTTATCTCTGTATGCTCTTTTGGTGTATAAAATTGAATCATCAACCCCTTTGTACGACGGTGCAAACGCCAGTACTGATTTACTTGTTGTAAAACTAAATCCTGCTGGTTCAATTGAAAAACCAATTGTTGCTGAGTTCTGGTAAGTTATTGTGTTAGATTTAATTAAATAATCTAAATCTCTATAATTCATGCGTTCCGGATCAGCTTTTTGCTTAATTAATACACCAAAAGGAACATAAGCCATCTTACCATCTGGTATAATAACGAGTTTCTTATTTTTAATTACCTCACTATGCGGACCTATAAAAGTTTGATACAAATTAAAAGCTGATTTTGTATAACGCTGATAAAATTCAGAACTATTTTCTGCAAAATCATTCGTTTTTAAAGCATTCCTAACCTCCTCTATATGGTAATTTAAGCTATCTGAATTTATTTCTTGTTTTGTTATTTCAAACGAATTTGATGTGACAATAAAAGTAAAAAGTGAAGAGTCGGAAATAGAGTATTCAATTACTATTTCATCGGAAGATAATATGGACTGAAGCTCCGACATCTCAATAGTATTATTCCTATATTTCAGATCATAGTACTTAGGATAATCTTCTTCGAAACGAAGTACCATTTGATTATATCTCTCATTCAATTCGAACAATTTCCCTTGCCATTCCGAAATCTTTTTTCGATCTGAATTCAACCTTTTACGTTCTTCGTATATTTTTTCTCGATAGCTTGCAATATCTTTTCTCAATTGTTGTTCCTCCTCCTGCAATTCAACAGGAATTCCACCTACATTTTTGGCATTCACATCATTCAAAGAAGACATCAAACTTGCTGCTTTCGATCGCTCTGCATATTTAAAAGCCCTCTCCTTATAGCTTACATCCTTGGTAAGTTCATATAATTTTACTGCAATTTCAATTGCTAAGGTATAGGTATCTTTTTCGTTCTGCGATAAAGCAAACTTACTTTGTTCATCCTGGTAACCAATTCTTATCTTATCAATAATATTTAGACAAAGATCATAGGTATCCAAGCTAAAATCAAGATCACTAACATTCTCATTTTCCCTGTATAAATTTGAAAATCCCTTTGCCTTACCTTTTAAAATATTAAGTATTGATATTTGTGGTTCAATTTCATTTAAATCAGGATTAGTATAAATTGTACCATCCGAAAAGTGATCCAATTCAGAAATAATCGCTTTTTGGTAATAGTTTAGAGAAGTAATATTTTGCTTTTGTTCCCCATAAAATTCACCCATATTCATCAGGCAATTGGCCACATCGGGATGTTTAGGACCAAAATTACTTAGGTAAATACCATAAGCCAATTCTAAATATTTGAGTACATTCTGATGATTCTTTATTTCATTTTGAAAAATACCATAATTTAAATACAAGTGACCAATATCATAATGTTTCTCTCCTCCAAGAGATTTTATATTATCAATACTTTGTAAATAATATGAATCAGCCTCTCTAAAATTTTTAAGTTTTTTATAACAATTTGCAATTCCATTAAGAGTTGTTGAAATATTACCCTCCTTAGTCTTTTGTTTAATAAATAACGCTCTTTTATAAAACTCTAATGCTATATGATACTCCTTTCTTTGATAATGTGTATTACCAAGATTATTATTAATCTGTGATAGATATCTTGAATTACGATCTCCAATTAAGGATAAAGCTTTTTCGTAATAAGTTTGAGCCTTAAATAGATCTGAAATTTCATTGTAAATATTCCCTGTATTAACATAGATTGGTATCAATTTAATTGATTCTAAACCATAATTATTAATTGTGAACTTTTCTGCAAGATTAAAATATTTTAGAGCATCCGTTCGTTTTCCCAATCTCTTTTTTATCACCCCAAAATTGACATAGGTACGATAAATCATATTCTTATTAGTAACTCCAGCATTTTCAATTGTTTTAACAGCATTTTCGAAAGATTGAACTGCATATTGAAACTCTCGTCCCCTGTAAAACTCCAATGCTCGATTAACTTGATTTACAAGAATAGAATCTGGACTTAAATTTTCAACATTTTGATCTTCAGCAAAAATTGAAGAAAGTGCTAAATTCTTGTTTTCGCCTGCCAGCAAAACAAGTAAAAGAGAGAAAAGTAGAACTTTTTTTAGATTTTTTTTCACGCTCAAGTAGTTTTTCTTAATCTTCTTAGAAACAACGCTTTATATACGAAGTCTTTTCTAAAAGGATTTAAATATATACAGTTTTTTTCACTTTTTTTTAAAAAAACTTTCAATCACAGGGTTACCTTTTTCTAAAAACCAGAATAAAGGGATGTAATTGTTTCCTAAAAAACTTAAAAAAGAACCAATAGCAATGAAAAATTTTGAAGTATTAAACACTGAAGATTTAAAAAGCATTAAAGGTGGGTACCAGGACAGATCAATCAACGACGATATCCTAGTTTAACCATCCTCGACCCAACTAATCCAAATTTTCAAAAAAGTATTTTCCTAGTTATTAACGACCAAATTAAGTAGCAATGAAAAATTTTGAAGTATTAAACACTGAAGATTTAAAAAGCATTAAAGGTGGGTACCAGGACAGATCAATCAACGACGATATCCTAGTTTAACCATCCTCGACCCAACTAATCCAAATTTTCAAAAAAGTATTTTCCTAGTTATTAACGACCAAATTAAGTAGCAATGAAAAATTTTGAAGTATTAAACACTGAAGATTTAAAAAGCATTAAAGGTGG
>Ga0209379_10000273_pt1 | contig 49546 bp, 40 predicted proteins | sample tdDd001_FD_187124 | JGI IMG/M metagenome (GOLD analysis project Ga0209379, IMG submission 187124) | Marine sediment microbial communities from the Atlantic coast under amendment with organic carbon and nitrate - tdDd00.1 (SPAdes)... | ecosystem: Environmental > Aquatic > Marine > Coastal >... | reverse complement strand
ACCATCCTCGACCCAACTAATCCAAATTTTCAAAAAAGTATTTTCCTAGTTATTAACGACCAAATTAAGTAGCAATGAAAAATTTTGAAGTATTAAACACTGAAGATTTAAAAAGCATTAAAGGTGGATACCAGGACAGATCAATCAACGACGATATCCTAGTTTAACCATACTTGACCCAAGTAATCCAAATTTTCAAAAAAGTATTTTCCTAGTCATTAACGACCAAATTAAGTAGCAATGAAAAATTTTGAAGTATTAAACACTGAAGATTTAAAAAACATTAAAGGTGGGTACCAGGACAGATCAATCAACGACGATATCCTAGTTTAAGAAAAATTTGAATAAGTAGATCGTATTTTTTATATTTACTTTTTCCTTATCATATTCAATATGAACACCTTTGAAGAATTAACAATTCAGGAGTTAGACAATACACTTGGTGGTTACCAAGACAGATCAATAAATGACGATATTTTAGTCTAACAAAATTCCCATACCATATTTTCATTATTGCATCTTTAAAAGATGTATTTGGTTGAGCCTTGTAGTGTAGGCTATAATCAAGAAATGTAAAGAAATTAGAGACAAATTCATTTAAATGGAGAAACGTCCTACATATAAAGAATTGCAACGACAATTAGCAGAAGCGCGCGCTCAGCTCGAAAAGACCGAGAAGCTGAAAGATGCATTTCTAGCCAATATGTCGCATGAAATTCGAACGCCAATGAATGCGATTGTAGGAGCTTCAGAACTTCTTCGTGATGATTCTTTATCGAAAGAGGATCGAAATGAATTTACAAAAATACTGTCATCAAGCAGTAAAGAATTACTGGATCTATTCAATAGAATCCTCGAGCTATCACAATTAGAAAGCGGTGCATTGGAATACAACGAATCAGAAATTGAAGTACATGATTTACTGGTTACATTGTACTCAGCCTACGGGCAAAAGATTAACATGAGCGGTAAAAATTTGGTTTTAAATTATACCGAAGATTTACGTGATAATAAAATATTCACTGATCAGAAAAAACTAACCAAAGTACTATCTTATCTCCTTGATAATGCATTGAAATTTACAAATTCAGGAGAAATTGATTTTGGTTGTGCAATTCAGGACAGACACAATATTCTTTTCTATGTGAAAGATACTGGACCTGGAATAAGTGATCAGCAACAAGCAAAAATATTTAAGAAATTTACCCAAGTTGATAATTCATATACCCGAGAACATTCAGGTGCCGGTTTAGGATTAAGTATCAGCAAAGAATTGGTTGAATTTCTTGGAGGCAAGTTATACATAGATTCAAATTTGGGAGATGGTTCAATTTTCTACTTTACCATTCCATTTAAATTCTCAGAATCAAATCTTGTACTCAAAGAAAAAATTGAAGCTATATTGAAACAAAATATTAACGAAATATATTCTTCGTCTAATACTCGAAAGAATATTGCTATTTAGGAAAATTACTAGGGATGTTAAAAGGAGCTTGCTGGTCACAAGCTCCTTTTTCTATTTTGTTTTAAGAGATATTTCTTTGTAATTGATAATAACATCGAGTACAACCGCAAAAATCATCATGTTATACTTTTGATCAAAATCTGTAAAAATCAGTATACATGCTACAAGCATTAAAAGAATTCCTAACACTTTTAAGAGTTCAGAAAATTTTAATTGACTTATTCTTTCAGTATTCAGATTAAATATTCTGTAAACTATATTTAAGCTCACACCTAAAGCCAAGATGGCTATTCCATATGATTCAGCTTGTAAAATAAAAAGTGCGCCTACAATAATTAACACCGTTGCAAGCGTATAAAGAATTGATAAAAATCGTTTCATATTAAAGTATTTCTAGAAAAGTAATTCTGGATCACTGAAATTGTTTTTTCCAAGATGCGAATAAGCTAAAGGCGTAACTTCTCTTCCTCGCGGAGTACGTTTAATGAATCCTTCTTTAATCAAAAATGGCTCATAAACCTCCTCAATGGTGCCACTATCCTCGCCAACTGCTGTTGCAATGGTAGAAATTCCAACTGGTCCTCCACTAAATTTATCAATTAGGGTATTTAAAATCCTGTTGTCCATCTCATCCAAACCATGCTTATCAATATTTAAAGCTTCAAGAGAAAATTTGGTAATTTCTATATCAATAGATCCGTTTCCTTTTACCTGGGCAAAATCTCTTACTCTCCGCAAAAGAGCATTTACAATACGAGGTGTTCCTCTACTTCTTGATGCAATTTCTCCAGCTGCTTCATGAGTAATCTCAACATCAAGAATACTTGCACTACGCTCTACTATTTTAGATAATATTGGAAGATCATAATATTCCAAATGACAATTTATACCAAATCGTGCCCTTAAAGGTGAAGTTAACAACCCAGAACGCGTAGTTGCTCCAATTAAAGTAAAAGGATTTAACTCCAATTGAATTGATCTTGCTGCAGGTCCCTTATCAATCATGATATCAATTTTAAAATCCTCCATTGCAGAGTATAAATACTCCTCTACAATAGGACTTAATCTATGAATCTCATCAATAAAAAGAACATCATTTGCTTCCAAATTGGTTAACAAACCTGCAAGATCACCAGGTTTATCGAGAACCGGTCCTGAAGTAACTTTTAATCCAACTCCTAATTCGTTGGCAAGAATATTTGACAAAGTAGTTTTACCAAGTCCGGGAGGTCCATGAAGCAAAACATGATCTAATGCTTCCTCACGCATTTTTGCAGCTGCAACAAATACATTTAGATTCTCAACAATTTTCTTTTGTCCACGGAAATCTGAAAACTGAAGTGGTCTTAGTTTATTATCTAATTCTTTTTCTTTATCCGAAAAGTTATGGCTTCGTATGTCCAGGTTATCATCCATGCGACAAAAATAATCTGAAAATCTTTAATTCCAGTAGAAATCCTTAATCAAAAGTAAACAATGCTTGTTAAAAATTTGTGAAAGATACCATGAATAGAGAATTACAAACCTAGATTTGTTAAAACCTTAAATAGATGGTCCACATCGAAGGGTTTCGACAAGTGTGCATCCATACCATTCTCGATACATTTTTCTTCGTTAGCGACCATTATATCGGCTGTGAGAGCAATAATCGGAATGTGTTCCTGCCCATTTTCAATTTCTCTTATGATTTTTGTAGCTTCTAATCCGTCCATTTCTGGCATCATTACATCCATTAGAATAAAATCATAATTCCCCTCTTTATACATATCGACAGCTTCCAAACCATTATTAGCGACATCGATTAAATAACCATATCGCTTTAAAGTAAATTTAACTACCGTTTGATTCAATTTGTTGTCTTCAACAAGAAGTATCGAATAATTTTTAGCTTCCCAACTCATTCTCTTCAGTGTGGATTTTCTATAGATTGCAAGATAACAAAATCATTGAAATAATTAAGTAAACACACCCAACAATTCACTGTTGAATTTCAATCTTGATTTTATCTCTTATCGCAATTATCAACACTCATATTATTAATATTAATTTTTTTAAAATTTCTAAAAAATAAGATGATTATTATATCCTGTTAATAGTGTTGGTAAGAGAGCATGAATTTTATTGTTTTTCTGCTAGAAAATAGTCTAATAACAGGATATCAACACCAATTGTTAATATAGAGAGCTTGAAATATAGTGAAATATATACTTTATTAACTTCTTGTTGATAACTTTAATTTTTAATAATTTAGTTGTCTGTAGATATTAACAGAGTGTTGATAACTGGTTGAAAGCTTTGATAACACTGGTAAAAAATAAAATTGGTACCTGGGAAATATTTTTCTATACAATTTCAATTTTGTTAGTTCCAAAAAATACTTTGGAATTTTTAATAAGGAAAAATCAACAGTATGTTAACTGAATGTGAACAAATCTGTTCATAAGTGAAAAGCTTCTGGCTAAACTGTTTTATTTCAGATTGATGCGTTTCAACAATTCATTTGATAAGCAGTTTTAGACAAAATGCCTGATTTTAGGCTTGGAAAATTGGTCATTTTAAAAACAACTCATATAATTTACTTAGTTTTGTACTCCAAAATTAACTTGAACAAAAACCACATAAAGGCAACACTGTCTATAATAATTTTAATAAGATGAAAAAACTAAGAATTGCATTGGCTGCTGATCATGCAGGATTTCAGTTTAAAAATGATTTGGCTGAAATTTTGAAAACAGAAGGATATGAAGTAAAAGATTTCGGTACTAACTCTGAAGAAAGTATGGATTATCCTGACACAGCTCATCCATTAGCTGCAGCAGTTGAAGCAGGAGAGTTTGATTTTGGCTTTACTCTATGTGGAAGTGGAAATGGTATTACCATGACAGCTAACAAACACCAAAAAGTTCGTGCAGCTTTGTGTTGGACTGCGGAAATTGCTGGTTTAGCAAGATCGCATAATGATGCAAATATATGTGGTATTCCTGCTAGATTTATTTCATTTGAAGAGGTAAAAGAAATTGCAACAATCTTTCTAAATACTGAATTTGAAGGTGGCAGACATCAGAAGCGAATTAATAAGATTCCTTTGTAAAATCGGGCTTTTATAATAAAAAGAATCATAATAAATAAGGAATTAAAGAATTAAAGATGCTTAATTAGTTGTAATTATTGTTATCTTTGACCTGATTGTTAGATAAATGTGGAGTAAAAATAAAAATTAAAGATGTTATCGAATACTTGTAAATATGCAATTCGCTCAGTAATTTATTTGTCGATAAATGCAAAAGAAGGCAAAAAAATAGGAATAAAGAAGATATCAGAGGAGCTGGAAATTCCAACACCATTTTTGGGTAAAATTTTGCAAAGTCTTGCAAGACAAAAATTACTAACATCAACAAAAGGACCTCACGGTGGATTTGGAATGGGTAAAGATCCAAGTGAAATTACCCTGATGAATATTGTTGAGATTGTTGATGGATTGGATATGTTTGAAAATTGTTTAATTGGAATTCGTCCATGTAAATCTGATGATAAAGCACAAGCAGCTTGTCCTGTTCATAATCAGTTTGGACACATCAGAAAACAGATATATGATCTGTTTAAAGGAAAAACTATTGGTCAATTAATTACCGAAATGGAAAATACGAATGAGTATATAACTCTATAAGATTTTCTTTAGAAAAGATATTTCACTAAAGGGCTTGCGATTTAACAGCAAGTCCTTTTGTTTTTTAATCCATGGATAAAGTAAAATTGCAACAATTCCTCCCAAAATATCTGCTGCTAAATCAATATAATCACCACTACGATTTGTAAAATAATTTTGCTGTAAATATTCTATTGCACTACCATAAGCAGCAACTAAAAATACTGTTATCAGAATTATTTGAGATTTTTTTAACTTGGTTTGAAAACTTAGCTCAGCCATTAAAAAAATTCCCATAATAAAGAACATTCCAAAGTGAACAATCTTGTCGAAATGTGGAATGTGAATGGCAGATGTTTTTGGTAAATCGTTGCCTGGAATAGAGCACAAAATAAATATAATTATTGCCCAAATAATATTTCGCCAGAACAATTTTCTCTTCATAAATTTATGTATATCGATAATAGTTGCTCAAAGTTAGCAAGCTATTTTAAGTTATCAAGTTCATAGTATAAATATGTTTGAATCAATATGCTATTGACCAATTTACCAGAATTTCGTAATTTGAATATTATTTGAAATTTTGTTAAACTGAATTCTGCCTGTTATGACTATGAAAGCTACTAAAATGATGGAGATGTTGTGTTCTGAAAAAATTAACACATGGTTTGATTTAGGATTATTTATTGATCGTTTTAAGGAAAACAAATCAATTCCGGTAGTTGAGTTTAATCAAAGTTTTGAAAGGTTTAAATCTAATATTAATAAAAAAGGGATTGCTTTTTCTACCTTTTATTATTCTATTGATGGTGTTAGTATAGAGGTAGAGAAATATGCAAAAACATTCCGGTACAATTTTGGCGATGATATTAAAATACATTATATCGCTGGTAAATTTTATCCAGAGGCTTCTAAGATTATGGATTCAAGAACCAAAACCTTTGCCATTGAAGAAATGCAGGGATTTGATGATTGGACACTATACAAAGATTTCTACTTTACCAAATTGGAACGTGGAAGTAAGGAATACAATGCTTTGATTGTAAAGTTTTGGGATCAAACTCTTTCCATTTGTGAAAAGCTAGCTACGTATATAGATAATAATAATATTGGCTTGTTATATCTTATAAACTTGTGTTCAAATCCGGGAAATGTAGCCGCTGCTTTGGCTACAGTTTTGGTTTCAGAATACATCGGTATTCCTGTAATTAATAATAATCATGATTTTTATTGGGAAGGAGGGAATTCTGAAATTAACAAAGAGGTAAAAGGATTGAAAAAAGGGCCTCGTGATTTCTTCTTCCTGAACTCACATCTTGGTGAATTTTTTTCACAATTGGAGGTGTTATATCCATGGGAATCTCGTTCGTGGATGAATGTAAATATTAACAAAAAGCAAAGTGAATATCTGATACATTATAAAGGACACAATCCTGCAAATGTTACTGAAATTGGAACGGCTGTTGATACTACCGAATACAACAATATTGATAAGAGAAGAAGAATAGAATCTCTTTTCCAGATGGAGAAGATGCTGAGTCGATATCACAAAAAAGCGTTGATTAGCTATTCGGTAAAAGATGTATTGGAATACAAATTGGTGAGCAAGAAAAATCCCGAACCCATTTACATTGGATACAAAACAAAGGCGATGCATAAATTCTTGTCTGAGAATATTATTTTTTTGCAACCAACCAGGGTGATTTCAAGAAAAAGGATTGAATTGGGATTCGATCTTGTTGGTAAAATGTTACAAGTTGAGAGTTTAAAAGAAAAAATCAGAGAATCGGAAGATTTAAAAATTACCATATTAATTACCGGACCAATTCCTTTAGGGCAATATCCTTATTTTCAAAAATTGTTAACACGATTTCAAGAACTTTTAGAGCGTATTGATCCGGAATTTAGAAAAAGAGTATACTTGGGATTTTTGTTTAGTGAGATGGATAAAAAAAGATTTAAGAATCATTTTGAAAACCCTATTGGTATTCCTGAATTATACAGTATTTCTTCCTTGATATTATTGCCATCGAAAACAGAGGGGAGAGGTTTGCCTATTTTAGAAGCAGCAGCAGCAGGTGTACCAATATTTTGCAGAAGATACCAACCCGAAAATGTTTATGCAGAAGTGATAGGTGAACATCTGCCTGAGAAGGAAAGATTAAAAGTAATTGAGTTTACAGGCAGAAGCATATTCGATTCGCATGTGAACGAAACCATAGAAAAGGTGTTCTTTCCACATATTCATCACCGAAGTGTAAGTCACAATAAAACCGTAATTGATAAAAGATATAGCATCAACTCTTTAAATTCTGGTATAGAAGAAATTGTAAAAAAACTGTATTTGCAGCTGCAGTCAAATCAGAAAAATTTAAAAGAAGTTGGAGAAATCTACAAGTATTACAAATCAAAAGTAAAGTTTACAAATGATGATGTTAAAGCTCTTGTTAATACCGAAAACAGACACTATTTGCCAGGCTATGGTAGATTAGGTTTTATGCTTTATTTAAAATCGTTAATTGATCCGAGTTCGTTTAGAATGGAAGAACAGGAAATTAGGGGAGGTACCTTTTATTTTGCTAAAAGACAGATTGAAGACCATCCGGATTCAGAGAATTTAGGTTTGGATCAGGTGCATAACTTTTACAATTCGATAGATAACCTTTTTGCTGTGAGGAATGGTGAAATTTCAATAAGACACGACCATTCTTTTACCTATCGACACAGAAATAAATACTACTATCTGTTTCATGATTTTACACATCAGGAATTATCAGGCATGGTAAATCTTCTTAAATCGAAACATTTACCACCAGGTATTGGAAGAAAAGTGAGTGGTTCGTCAAGATTTTTTATAGATAAAAATTTAGCTCTCTCACAATTAACATCTTCTTCTATGATTTCTATTGATGACAGAAGTTTCCTTTTCAAGAAGATGAAACAGAATATTCCATTGGCATATTTTCCTGGTAAGTATGTGAAATATGAGCTTGAATATTTTGTTCTGAATTCCATAAAAAGTCGATTGGGAATGGATATGCACGACCCAATAAGCGAGGAAAAGTTAAAGGGAAAAAACATTGAGAAGGTATATGTATTTGCTCCTGAAGAAGCTTTAACCAATTGGACAACCGCCAGCGATATTCGAGATTTTATTGAGTGTGGTTCCGATCAGGAATTAAAAATTTTGTATGATAAAAATATTCTGCAAGTAGTGTCGATTGATTCTCTAACTGTAGGAATTCATATTCCTCAAATGGGAGAGAAGGCTTTATCGATATTACGAAAAGTAATGGATAAGAATGGCTACTTAATATCGAATAGAAGAAATGCCGCTTTTATGACAGATATATTAAACCTGGATAGATTTCATATTGGTAAAGTAACAACCGAATTGGCAGCAAATATTATGGGAATACCTAACAATACAGGATACATTCAATTTGTTCCCGCAGGAGTTCGTTCAACTTTGGCTTACCCAACTCCTGTGCAAACCGCTAAGGATTTTTCAGACATACTACATTCAGATTTATTTAACGAATTAAGCGAAAAGTTAGGCGAACAAGAATTGCTACAATTGATAAAGCAAGATGCCCAAACCAAGGGATCTCCATTAAAATTGGTGTTGGAAAATATTTCAAAATCTGATAATCAAAAAAAGGAAGTTGAATATTCTAATGTAACCGGTATTTATGAAGATGGATATCCATGGAATGGAATTTTGGCGAAGGCAAATGTGCAAGATGATAATGAAAATTGGGAGTTTACCGCAGTTAGTTCATTGCAGACAAAAACGGTAACAAATTTTGTAGAAGAGTTTGAAGAAATTAACAAGTGTCAAGCAAAAATTGCATGGAATGGTGGTTATATCTTAAATCCAGAGTTGGTTGGTAAATTGGGCTTACCAGAATCCTATATTGGTTCTCCTTTAGGATTATTAATCTCAAACGGAAAGTGCTTAAGTGCGCCTCTCTTTAATAAGCCTGCATTGTTAATCTACAAATCTGGTAAGCTAGATATTGAAAGAGTAAATTGTAAAAGGGGTATTAGAATAAAAGCAAATGATGTCGAATTACAATTTGATGCCAAAAATTACAATGAATTTAAAGAAGATAAATGCGCTTACTTCGATTTAATGTACGAAGAAGAAATGATTCCAGCGAATGATTGTATTGTATATCGATTGGCGGGAAATACAGTAAAAGAAATCATTTACGATTCCAAGGAAGTAAAACAAATTCCTGTTGGATTAACTTTATGCATTCCATTATCGGTGATGAAATCAGCAATTGTAAATGTTGGTGACAAATTTGAAATTACGCTGAACGGTTTAGAGAATGTTTTGCATGCTGTTGAAGCAGGTCCGATGTTGCTAAATAAAGGAAAGCAATGTATCGATATGAAAGTGGAAGGATGGAAGACACAGAATTCTATAAAAACACAAGCCGCCCGATTGGACTTTACAGATATGAGAGGTCCAAAAATTGCAGTGGGAATTGATAAGACAGGTAATTTATATGTACTAACCATTAATGGTAGAATTCGAGAATCGGTGGGAGCTACACATTTTGATATGGCCGGAATTTTGGAGAAGTACAATATTGTGAAAGCCATGGGATTCGATCCTGGAGGAAGTTCAACATTGGTTGTAAATGGAGAAACATTAAATATATCGCCATACAATTCGAATTACGAACGAAATATTTTTTCATTACCACCTGAACCTCGTTCGGTTTCGAATGCTGTGATAGGTTATAAAAAAGAATAATTTTAAAGTAATGACGGCATTAATGCAGTCACTACAATGTAAATAAAAATGGTGTCATAAAACAAAAGCTCTGCAAACATGCAGAGCTTTTGTTTTAGATAGATATCATTTTTAGATCTAATATTTCTTCAAGCTTCCAAGGAATGAAATATCGCTGGTAACTTTAGGATCTCCTTTGTATTTTACTGAACCAATTCCCGAGATACTTACTCTCAATTCCTCTAATACATGAACTTTTCCGCTACCAACACCGCTAATATCAATGGTTCCTTTTAGTGCTTTCATATTAATTGCATTCACACTACCAGCTCCAGAAATATCAATGTCAATTTCTTCTGATTTACCAGCAAGTTTTATGGTTGATGCACCACTATTGTCGATACTTAAACAGTTTGCAGTTAATTCTAAATCGGCAGATGATGCTCCATTAATTTCAATTTCCAATTCGTCGAATCTCAAAACCTGATCGGATTTTAGAGAAATTGCACCGTTGGCTTTTATTTCGCTTAAATGTTTAAAACCAATATAAAGTTTTAATTCTGTTGATTTGTAAATGCTCTTTTCAGTAGTAATGTACAAAACATCACCTTTCATTTTACTGGTAATAACATCCAATAAATTTTCGTCGGCAACAACTTTTAAGCTGTAATCATCATCTTGCGATAAGTAAATTGTGAAAGCTCCGTTCACCTTAATGGTTTCAAAATTGCCAACTTCTCTTTGTTCCGATTTTACATTGCCATTTCCTCTAATACCATCGGCAAAAGTTGGTAAAGCAGTGGCAACACTAATTAATAAAATTAAAATCGGTGAAATTATTTTTTTATATCCTTTCATAGCTCAATAGGTTTATGTTTTTTGTTCTCTGTATTAAAGACGTTAGAGTATTACAAAGTGTTGCATAAAAATAAAATTCGTGTCATTAAGATATGATATTATACACAGAAGTTCGTCTATACCAATTATTAATTAGTATGCGCCATTTGTTCGTTTTACTCCAAATGCCTCACTAATTATATATCGGCATTTCAATTTAAAATTTCACAGTTTCGCTTAAAACTCACTCTGAAATTTAAATGGTATAAATTAAAATCAGACATGGAAAATAAAAGAATTGCTTCTACCTTGCAAGAAATTTAATTTAATATGTCAGGAATTTATTTTCATATCCCTTTTTGCAAACAGCTTTGTCACTATTGTGCTTTTCACAAAAGTATTTCGCTGCAATCTACCAATGATATGCTGGAATGCTTTAAGAAGGAGTTGGAATTAAGAAAGGATTATCTGGATCAAAAATCTGTTTCAACCATATATTTTGGTGGGGGAACACCTTCGGTATATCAACCAGATCAAATACAAATGCTAATTGATGAGTGTTCGAAATACTGGAACATTGATGCGGATGCTGAAATTACTCTCGAAGCCAATCCTGATGATTTAAAAAAGAAATACCTTGAGCAACTTGGCAAATCTTTGGTGAATCGATTAAGTGTTGGAATACAATCATTCCACGATGAAGATTTAATATTAATGAACCGCCGACATACTGGCAGGGAAGCTTACGATACCATAAAAAGGGCACAGGATTATGGTTTTGATAATATCTCGGTAGACCAGATTTATGGAGTACCTGGCTTAAGTATGGAGAAATGGGTTGAGAATCTTGATTTGGTTTATGATTTAGATATTCAGCACATCTCTTCTTATCATTTAATGTTTGATCCGAATACGGTTTTTTCAAAAAAATTGGAGAAAGGTCAGTTGGTTGAATTAGAAGAAGAGGAGAGTTTTAATCAGTTTAAATATTTGATTGATTCGGCTCGCCAAAATGGTTTTACTCATTATGAGATCTCTAATTTTTGTAGAGATGGATACATATCAAAACACAATTCGAGTTATTGGAAACAAAAGCAATATCTTGGAATAGGACCTTCGGCACATTCTTACAACTTAAACGAAAGAGAATGGAACATTGCACACAATTATAAGTACATGAAAGCCGTTCAAGAAGGAGGAGAATTTTCGGAGAAGGAAGATTTAAATTTCTTTGATCGATTTAATGATTTAATTCTTACCTCGCTTCGAACCTATTGGGGATTGGATTTGAGTTTGGTGAAAGAGCAATTTGGAGATGATTTGTATCGACATTGTGAAAAAAAAGCAGCTAAATATATCCAATCAAAACACATTCGTAAGGAGAATAATGCTTTAATATTAAGCGACGAAGGTGTGTTTATTTCCAATGATATCATGTCTGATTTTTTTTATATAGAAGAAGATTAACGAACAAGTAAATGAAATATTTGAAGATAGCACTGATCGTATTTTTTGCACTAATTGTAAATCAGAATGCATTTGCACAAGTTGATACGGTTCAGGTATTAAGTCCAAAGCAATTTTTAAGGGTTGCCAAGTTAAATCCGCAAGCCGTAGTAATTGATGTTCGATTAAAAAAAGATTTTAAAAAGGGACATATTGATGGTGCCATATTAGCTGAATCATCAGACAAATTGTATCATATTATCGATTCGTTGGGAGAGAGGAAGACCTATTTGCTTTACTGCAAATATGGTGAGAGAAGTATTGCTGCAGGCAAAATGCTATTTAAAAAATATAAGATTAAGGTTTGTTCTTTGGAGGATGGATTGGATTATTGGAAAGAACTAAAACTGGAAATTGTGAAATAGCATTCGGATTTTTATCCACGTATGTTTTGTGATTCAACAATGCCTTCGGAATTTCGTCCGAGCACATTTTCAGAGTATGAAATGGGCATGTATTTTCGTCCGCACCCCCTTTGTGTTGCACATACCCCCTTTGGATTTTCATCCGAGGCGATTTTAAAATTATAAAATGAGCGTGTATTTTCATCCAAGCCCCTTTGTGTTGCACATACCCCCTTCGGATTTTCATCCGAGCTGATTTTATAATTATAAAATGGGCGTGTATTTTCGTCCGAGCCTTATATGTGTTACACATATACCCCTCGGAATTTTGTCCGAACCCCCTATTTGTGAGCTAGAGCATTAGTAAAATGGGGAATTTGCGTAATAATAGATGGTTAAATAAATAGATTTTATTTGGGATAAATGGATGATTAAGTCAATTACTAATAATTCTATCGTTTAACTTTGCTCAAGCCGCATGGCTCTTACTTTTTGCATCGATCAAAAAGTAAGCAAAAAATCTAGGGCGTGTAAGCCCAAACTGCTTCTACTTGAAAACATTAACTTCGGCGGGGTGATCTTCTCAATTCTTCGAAGCTTCCCCGTCTCTCTAAATGTTTTCTGCGGATAAGAAGCTTGTCCTTCCAATGCCCACAAATTCCGCACAAACCAAGTAGATTACAAATACTTTTCATTACTGACTAACTATAATTTTGAGTACTATCTACTACTAAATTATACTGAGTCAATTTTTTTGTATCAAAAAAGCAGACCCATTTGAGTCTGCTTCATTTATATTATTGTGAATTCTGATTACAAACCAGCTTCTCTCCAAGTCCAAGCGGAAATATCCACCTTCGCAGCATCTTTACCTGCATTTAAAGTGTACTTTCTTTCAGTAGAACCTGAAACCAATGTTACATCAGGATTAGCTCCGTTAATTTGAACATTGTTTACATTTTCGTTTTCAGAAGCTTCATCTTTCATATCCAAATCTACATCATAACCATCAAGGTATAATCCTGTGATTGATCCACCTGATTGCTTTTTGAATTGAAGAGCAGTACCTCCTACAGTAGAGATGGCAGTAATGTTTTCGAATTGTGGATTGTTGTTTACTTTATCGCCTTCGAATACAGTTGAAAATCCTTCAATGGTATGAGAAATGTAAGCATTGGTTACTTTTCCGTTCCATCCTTCAGTCCAGTCTACTGAATCATCTTCGTTGTTTTCTAGGTAAAGGTTGCTAGCCGAAACAGTTCCGCCAAAGAACTCGATCCCATCATCGGCACCATTAATTACAGCTACATTTTCGATAGTAGTTTCAGAACCTACTGCGTATAAAGAAACACCATTGTATTGCGACTCAGAGTTAATTTGAGCACCAGTTCCTTTAATTACAAGGTAGTTGATAGTACCTGAGTTATCGTTATCAGTAGTACCACCGTAAATGAAACCACCAACTTCTGCTTCAGCATTTTCGCCAGCAGTTGTAGTAGCTTTACCGCAAATGGTTAATCCACCCCAATCACCAGGATTTGCATCAGCAGATGAAATCACAACTGGATTATCAGCAGTACCGTTAATGTTGATTTTACCACCCATCAAAACAGCAATATAAACTTCAGTTCCTGCCGCATCAGCAATAATTTTAGTACCTGCCGGAATGGTTAAAGTAGCACCATCACCAATAATGAACGATCCTGTAAGTTTGTATTCAGTATCTGCATTAAGTGTAGCTGAAGAAGAAAGTAAACCATTTAAAGTACCACCATCTACCAATGCATTTACACCATCAACAGGAGTAGCATCTGTCCAATCCCATCCACTAACATCAACAGTAGCAGCACCTGCATAACTTTTTAGTCCGTCAGCTTCAACACCTTCAATAATTACATTTGAAAGAGGACCATCATCTTTCATATCAAGAATAGTAGTATAACCAGTTAAAGATAAACCTGTAATGGTTGCACCTGATTGTTTTTTAAACTGTAAAGCAGTACCACCAACTGTAGAAACCGCAGTTAAGTTTTCAATTTTAGGATTTTTATTGTCTTTGTCAGCTTCAACCACTGTTGAGAAACCTTCGATAGTATGCTCAACGTATGCATTCTTAACGGTTCCATTCCAACCTTCAGTCCAGTCGATAGCATCATCTTCGTTGTTTTGCAAGAACAAGTTCTCAACAGAAACAGTTCCACCAAAGAACTCAACACCATCATCAGAACCATTAATTACTGCAACATTTTTTACAGTAGTAGCAGAACCAACAGCATAGAAGGAAACACCATTGTATTGCGACTCAGGATTGATTTGTGCACCAGTTCCTTTAATTACTAAATAGTTGATAGAACCTGAATTATCAGCGTCATTATTTCCACCATAAATAAATCCACCAACTTCTGCTTCAGCGTTAGCACCTGCAGTAGTAGTAGCTTTACCACAAATGGTTAATCCACCCCAATCACCTGGGTTACCATTTTCAGATGACATTATAACAGGGTTAGAAGAAGTACCGTTGATATTAATTTTACCACCCATTAATACTCCAATAAACACTTCGGTACCAGCAGCGTCAGCAATAATTTGAGTTCCTGCCGGGATAGTTAAAGTTACTCCTTCAGGAACAGTGAAAGCACCAGTTAAGTTATATCTAGCAGCAGTTAAAGTTACACTTTCTGGTAGTTTGCCTGCTAATTCACCGTTTGCCAATGCTTCCAATACTGGATCAACAGGAATAATCGGATCATCACTGTCAGAACAACTTGATAAAATTGGCATTGCCAAGATTAATAGACCTAAGATTTTAATAGTCAACTTTTTCATTTTGTTTCAATTTTGGATATAAAAAGTTATTTAGTAATTACTTATTCAAGTTAATTTTCAGACCTAAGCTTATGCTTATGCCTTTTTTATAAGATTTTACAATCTCGTCGGTAATCTCTCCAGATCCCAACTTTTTAATTTCTTGCGATTGTTCAATTTTCGGATTCAACAGGTTTTTACCGGTTAGTTTAAGAGAGAATCGGTCAGATAATTTTTTACTTACTACCATGTCAACCGTGACAAATCCTTTTTCAATGATTGCTTCGTTGAAAAGTGTTGCAGAATTTTGTTTGTCTTCTGGTGCACCTAGTGCATAAATCTTATCTGATGAATAGTTTCCTGTAAGTGCGGCTTTAAATTCCTTTTCTTTTTTGTTTGAGAAACTTAAAGTACCGTTTAAGATAAGGTCCGAAGCTCCCTGTAGATCGGTTTTGGTTTTGTTATTGTATTGGAAATCTTCCAAAAGATCTTGTTCGAACCACATTTTTGTAGCGTTCAGAATCACATTTAATTCTGGCATTTCGGTAGTTTCAGCTTTAATTAAGGCAAATCTGGTTTCCAATTCGATACCATAAACGTCGGCCTGCTTACCTGTATTATCATATTTAAAGTTTCCTGAAGATCCTCTTGTTTGTGCAAGATTGATCGGATCATTAATTTGCTTGTAGAAAGCAGAAGCTGATATCAACTGTTTTGCAGTTGGGAACATTTCCCATTTTAAGTCTACATTGTAGTTTTCAGAATTTTTTAAATCAGGATTACCTGCTATCACTCTACCGGTTGGAGTTACATATTCGAAAGGAGCCAACTCTTTAAACTCCGGAAGTGTAATGGTTTTACTTGCAGCCAAACGCAATGCACTCTTATCATTTAATTGATATTTTAAATTAAACGAAGGCAGAACGTAATTGTAGTCGTTTGATAGACTTCCAATTCTGGGTGTTCCTGTTTCACGATCTATGTAATTGGCAACATCCCAATCTACTTCAATTTTATCTTGCTCGTAACGTACACCAACATTACCCGATAATTTTTTGTATTGGAATCCTGTATTTAAATATCCTGCATACACATTAAGTGTTGCATTATACAAGTCAGGTTTTCTATTTCTAATAATTAGTCTATTAACAGCATATAGATTTCCGTTTACCAATGCTTCATTCAAATTATCAATTGAGGATACTTGAACACCTTTTGCTCTTACTCCAATTGATAGAGAGTTAAAATCTCTTTCTTTATTTCTAAAATCACCACCTAGGGTAAGTTTCAATTTTTGATCATCCTGATTAAGGAATTGGTACTCGTTTTTTACATATCCATTGATCTCTTTATCATCAATATTTTGTTGAGATTTTCTTTGTTGGAAATCACCTACGTGAGCAAACTGTACCGTATTTTCATCCAAAATGTTTACCTCGTTACGAATTCTGTTTGGTTCCTCAGCCTTTACCGTATTGTAAGCAACAGCCCATTGTAATTTATTTTTCTCACTTAAATTGTGCGAACCAAGCAATTGATTTACCCATAAAGTGGTTTCTTTTAAATTCTGATCTCTTACAAAAGCTCCATCTTCCTGTGGATCCTGGTCGAATACATATCCTTCGCCATTTCGTCCCGATTCATACAATTCATCTTTTGTCTTTTTTATCCAAACGGAGTTAAAATTGATGTTGTGATTTTTATTGAAATCATATGCAAGGTTTAATAAACCAGTTGAACTGTATTCTGTAACGAACTTTTCAGTATCGCTAAATGATTCATCCAATACATTCGAACGATATTTTTTAAAGATACCATCAGAGTAATTTGATTCGTTCTCATGAGAAAGAGTAGCGAATATCGATAGATCTTTTTGGAACAATTTTACTTTTTTGCCTGCTAAAACAGAAAACTCGTAACCAAGTGGGAAATCTCTTTTGGCGGTGTTCCAACTCTGGCTTTTAATTGCGTCAACAGTATTAAACGGACGATCATAAAATCCTAAAGTAACATCATTGTTGTTTTGACTTGCTCTGAAATTATCAAAAACACCATTTTTTAAAACATTGGTGTTTGTTTTAGCTGATAGACCAATGCTAATTTTTTCACTTAAAGTTTTCGATACTATATCAACATTACCTGAAGTCAGATCTGCATATTTGTCTGCAGAAGCGGTTTTATTGATTGTGATATTTTTGATGATATCGGTTGAAAATAAATTCAAATCGATATTCTTCTTGTCAACATCATCCGATGGAATTGGTAATCCATTCATGCTTGTTGAAAGATATCTGTCACCCAATCCTCTTACATATACATCTCCAGATCCTTCGTTTTTGGTAACACCTGAAATTTTTGAGGCAGCAGCAGCTGCATCTGATACTCCTTGCGCAGCCAATTCTTGAGCACCGATTGATTGTTTGATGCCGATAGATTTTTTCTGATCCAATAAAAGAACTACTTCCGATTCTCGGTTTGCTTTGGCAACTACTTTTACATCTTCAAGAGCAATGGTTGATTCTCCCAAAACAAAATCAACACTTTGCGAATTTCCCTCGCTTACGTTGATATTTTCTTTAGAAGAGGTTTCGTAAGAAATAAAAGAACATTTTACTGTTACTGTTCCAACAGGAACATTAGGAATGGTATAATTACCATCAAAATCGGTTACTGTTCCTAATGTAGTTCCATCAACGAAAACCGAAGCTCCAATTAATGCTTCACCGGTTTTTCCATCCTTCACATTTCCTGTAATGCTTCCCTTTTGCGCATATAAACCAAATGAAGAAAGAGTTAGTAATAAAACTAATAATACTTGTTTTGTCATTTTTTCCTTAATAAGTCAATACGATTTTTACTTTCAAATCACATTGCGATGTTAGGAATGATATATGAGCAGAATAATAAGCTGGTTTTAAATAAAAATTATCAAAGAAGCTCGCTTTGTTAATAGGAGGTTAAAGACATTTGTCAAATGTAAATAGAGTGTGAAAAGAAAGTTAAAACGGACGTACTATTCTATTTAATTACCTTTTAAATAAGCTGTAAGTCAATTATAAAGTGATGTAAATTACAAACAAGTAAAGGAAAGGTTACGGAAATATTACACAAAGGCAATTTTATAATTCCTAGTGAAAAATTGGATTGTGTTTTGAGATTTTTTCTATTCTCTATTTGTTGAATTGTTATGACAGAATTATTGAAGAAATGTTAAGATAAAATTAAGAATCAAGCTTCTGAGATACAATAAGATTAACGTAAAGTTAACTTCTATTTCAGAAAATATCCTACTTTTATTTAAATATTTGCTACGTATTAAAAAGTGTGATTTATACGCTTAATTGATAACAATAAATTACTTGGAAATCTGTATTTTCATGTAAGTTTAGAAAAGAAATGAAACGAGCATGATTGAAATAATTATTAAACACAAAGGACAATGATTATTTTGATTTTGTGGCTTCCATCTGATAACGGAAAGAAAATTATAAACAGATGAAAATTATATCATCAACAAAGGTTAGTGTATTTGTAAGTCTTTTGGCCGGAGCTCTTGTGCTTATTTTTTGTGCTATTGGCTTGTGGTTACCAATTGAACCGGCTTATATCATATTATTTGCCATTATATCAGGAGGGATTATTTACAACCTAAGTAAGATGTTGGTAAATCGATTTTTGTATTCTAAAGTTCGAATGTTGTATAAAACCATTCATGATACTCAAATAATTGATAAAGATTTAAGTGATAAAGTGAAGAGTACGGATGTACTTGCTGAAGCTGAAAAAGAAGTTAGAGAATGGAGTGAACAAAGAGGATCATTGGTAGCTCAGCTTAAGAAACAAGAGAAATTTAGAAAAGAATTTATTGGCAATGTTTCTCACGAGTTGAAAACTCCAATTTTTAATATTCAAGGTTATATACTAACATTACTTGATGGTGGGCTTGAAGACAAATCCATTAACAGGAATTACCTCGAAAGAACAGAAAAAAGTATCAATAGGATGATCACCATTGTAAAAGATTTGGAGGTCATCTCAAAATTGGAATCGGGAGAACTTAAACTTGTTTACGAAAGATTTAATATTAGTGACCTAATAAATGAAGTGCTGGAGATGCAGGAGATGCGAGCCAAGAAAAATGGAATAAAGTTACAGTTTAAGCATCGTATTGATGCTCCAAATTTTGTTTACGCCGATAAGAAAGAAATCTTTCAGGTTTTAAACAATTTAATGGTAAATTCGATAAAATACGGAAAAGATAAAGGTACCACTACAATAGAAGTGATGAGTATGGATAATAAAGCGCTCATTGAAGTAAGAGACAATGGTATCGGGATTGAATCGGATAATTTACCTCGTATTTTCGAACGATTTTATCGAGTAGATAAAAGTAGAGCACGAAATATGGGAGGATCGGGCCTAGGCCTAGCAATAGTTAAGCATATTATTGATGCTCACAATCAAAGTATAAATGTAAGTAGTACTTATGGCGAAGGTACTAGCTTTACTTTTTCACTTGATAAATCAAAATAATAAGAACTAAACAACCAATACCGAATGGAAAGTAGTAACTACAAAATTTTATTGGTAGACGATGAGTCGGATATTCTGGAATTCTTAAGTTATAATCTTAAAAAAGAAGGATTTCAAGTATCAACTGCCGGAGATGGTAGAGAGGCAATTGAAAAAGCAAAAAAACTGCATCCACATTTAATTATTTTGGATGTGATGATGCCAGAAATGGATGGAATCGAAACATGTGAAAAAATAAGGTCGCTTCCAGAGTTTTCCGATGTATTGATTTCTTTCCTAACAGCAAGAGGAGAAGATTATTCTCAAATTGCAGGATTCGAAGCTGGAGCTGATGACTATATTAACAAACCAATAAAGCCAAAAGTTTTTATCAGCCGAGTAAAAGCATTACTAAAAAGATCGGGAAGAGTTTCCGATGAAGGAGGAAATGCAAGTAATGGATTAATTACGATTGGAAATATTTCTATCGATCGTGAGAGATATTTAATTATCCAGAATGGAAAAGAATTCTCATTACCACGTAAAGAATTTGAATTGTTGATTTTGTTGGTATCTCGTCCACAAAAGGTTTTCACTAGAGATGAAATTTATTCATCAATTTGGGGCGAAAAAATTATTGTTGGAGATAGAACAATTGATGTTCACATTAGAAAACTTCGTGAGAAAATTGGTGATGATTACATTCAAACGGTAAAAGGAGTTGGTTATAAATTTGTTGACGCAGCAAATTAATCCATTTAAGCTATTCCTTAGATCAAGAATTAATGCCGATATACATTCAAATCAATTAGAAACAAAGTGCATTAAATGGTTATTTCAATGATAATCGGTATTAAGCATATGCCAGGGTAGCAATACTTACCTTGCTACCTTTTGCTTCTAAAATTGCATGTGCACAGGCTTCCAGGGTTGAACCAGTTGTTACTACATCATCAATCAATAAAATATGTTTGTACTCAAACAGGGTGGTTTCATGAAGATTAAATATATTATCAACATTTTCCCAACGCTCCAATTTGGATTTTCTGGTTTGCGATTGGGTATGAACTGAACGGTAAAGGTTCGTACCATTTACTTCTAGTTTCATAATTTCATTCATTCCATTGGCAATTACCTCTGCTTGATTGTATCCACGAATTTTCTGTTTTTTTGGATGTAATGGAACTGGTACAATCAGATCAACGTCATCAAAAAACTTTGAACCTTTTAATTGGTGGGCAAGCTGTTTTCCAAGTTCAATACCAATATCAGTTCTGTGATGATATTTCAGTTTGTGAATTAGTTTTTGAAACTTGCTTCCTTTGGCAAATGTAAAGTAAGAGCTTGCATATTCTATTTTTACTCTTCCCCAGAAAAGAATTGAAACAGGATTATTTTTCTGTAGGTGAAAATTCGTTTTAGGAATTTGATACAAGCAACGACTACAAATGGCATGCTCATTTTTAAATAAAACATTACCACACGACTGACAAATATTGGGATAAAACAGATTGATAAAATCATCCCATACTCCAGATATCCTGCGATTTAACTGAGAAATCATCCTTTTGTAATATTATCTCAATAAAAAGTTAACTAACACTTAAGGTTTTGATAAGCTTCTTATAATCAAGACTAAAAAATGCCAGTTTATTTTTGTAGTGTTATTCAATGTGAATTAATCATTGAATCAAAAATCAAATTCGATTTCAATTAAAGATAAACAAATTAAGTTCATTATTGAGAAAGAAATTTAAATAATAATTAGAGGATTTATCACTAAAACAAAAAATTAGAAACAATGAAAAAGCTTGTTTTCCTTTTTATCGCATTACTTGTTGTTGGACTAGAAAGTCAGGCAATCAACGTAGTTACACCTAATGGTGACAAAGAAATAGAAGCAGTAGAATTGGCAGCGATTGAAATAACTAGTCTTTCAGGTATAGTTTTGGATAACGAAACCGGTGAAGCATTGGTTGGAGTAGCTATCCGTTTTGAAGGATCGAAAGAAACTGTGTACACCGATTTTGACGGTAACTTTAAAATTGATAATGTAGTTCCTGGAAAATACAATATTTTGTCGAGCTACATTTCATATACAGATAATAAAATGAAAGAAGTAAACGTAAGCGGTAAAAACAATGTTATCCGCCTTGTACTTAAAAAGGACTAATTAAGAGTAAATGATAAAAAGACTTGGAGTAATCTTAGGCGTACTATTTTGCTTGATTGCGAATCTCTCTTTTTCTCAAAGCATTGAAGAGATAGAGGGATTGTACTACACTACAAAAGGAGATTTATACACCGGGACATATACAGAGTTTTATGAGAGTGGTGTAAAAAGAATCGAAATGAATATTGAAGAAGGAAAGAGAAATGGAAAAATTACTCTTTACTTCGAAAACGAAAAAATTCAGGAAGTCAGATCCTACGTAAAAGGTTTAATGGATGGAATCTGGATTACCTGGAATGATAAATCAGTTAAAATTGCCGAAGCAAACTACAAAAAGAATAAAAAGCACGGCAAGTGGTACATTTGGGACGACAATGGCGTAAAACGCTATGAAATGGAGTATTACGAAGGAAAGAAAGTCGGAACATGGTCCATCTGGAATGCTGAAGGCAATTTAATTAAAGAACGGAAGTTTTAGTAAATTCAGATAATAAAAGTTCTTTAGAAAGTCGCTTAATTTTATTAGGCGGCTTTTTTTTGTTCATTCCTGTTTAATTCCACTTGATACCAGATATAATTCTTAATAATTTTGAATAAGATTCGTTAATATTGCAGAACCATTAAGAATTTTGAGTTAAAAGTATGAAGTCATTCTCCGAAATAGGTAAAATGTTAGTTGAGCAAATCAAAGAATTTGTTCCTTATGTGATATCTGAATTTCAGGGATTCTTAAAGAGAAATAAATATGGTGTGATGGGGACTTTAGCCTTTCACATGATTCTTTTAATACTTCTGTTTTCCTTTAAACTTCACACTAAGAGAGAGTTTCTTGAAGCTGAAATTTTGATTGATATACCACAAGAAATAGCTGAACAAATTCTGGAAGAGAAAGAAGAAGAGATTAAAAAAGAGATCGAAGAAAAAAATTCTGAAATAAACGAAAGTGTAGACAAACTTCTACGATCAATTGCCGTAAACCAAGACGTTAAAAAATCAAATTCCGATCCTAAACAAAAGGTGGAGGATATGATTGATGAGATTAAGAAGAATTTGGATGAATATGGGTCAGATGATACGTCGGGCGGCGATGATGGTTTAAATGAATTTAAAAAAGATAGTTTAAGCATAGCCGAAGAGAGAGAAAAACAACGTGTTTTGGATTCACTACAAAGTATAGAGTATAGTGGTCCAAGTAGTGTTTATTATAGTCTTGAGGGACGTCATAAGATTTATTTACCCATTCCGGTTTTTAAGTGCGAGGGCGAAGGTAAAATTGTTGTAAAAATCGGTGTTAGCCGTAGTGGAAGAGTTGTTGAATCTAAAATAGTAAAAGATCAATGCAGTGTTCAAGACGATTGTTTGTTTGAGGCTGCTTTGGATGCAACCAATCGATCAAGATTCAATGTGAGCAATACAAGTCCACAAACTCAAATTGGAACAATTACCTACAACTTTGTAAAGCAGTAAAAAACAAGGTATTCTTCTATTCACACTAATTCGGATTATGATTATTTACCGATATTATTTAAATTGGCATTCGTTTTTATCCTAAAGAATTAAAAAAATATGGGCTTTTTTTTAGCATCAAAACTTCGTAAGGCATCAAATACTGTTGCTATCGAGAAAAAAAGAGATGAGCTTAGAAGTGATTTTGAAGAATTTGAACAGTTCTCAAAATCGGATGAATTAAAGCAGTTTAATGAACTTGAATTGTTGGTATTATCTGATGAATTCAAGAGAAATAAGAAAATGATAGAAAGCAAATCCTTTAAAAGGAGTGAGCTGTATCAGGATGAGAGAGCTTTTAAAAAGTATCAGCGATCAAAAAAGTTTAAAACTTATTTTCGATTAAAAGATTCTTCGGAATTATCTACTTTTAATTTGGTTGCAGAATCAAAAGATTTGGCGCGTTTTAAGGAATTGGAAGCGCTTATGAAATCATCAAAACTGAATAAAAAGGAAAATGCTGAAGAAATTTCGGAATACAAAAGACTAAAAAGCTCAGCTAGATTAAAAGAGTATTTTAAGTTTAAAAGGTCCAAAGCATTAAAAATTTACAATGAGGTGGATAAATCATCTGATTTGCAGAAATATTATCAGCTTGAGGAAAGAATAAGTTCGGAAGATTTTAAAGAAGAGAAAGCATTTCTTTTGGACAAAAAACGATTCGAAAAAACAAAGGATTATAAGAAACTCCAAGAGTACAATAACTTAAAATCATCAGAGAAATTTGTAAAGCATTTCAAGTTAAAAGCTAAAAATCCATTTGAAGAAATTAAGAAATGGGAATTAACTTTCTCGGAAGAATTCGATGCTGGAAATTTAGATTCCAATAAGTGGATTACCCGTTATTATTGGGGAGACAAATTAATGGATAAAGGATATTCATTAGATTCGGACTTGCATACATTTACTGATGGTGAAAATGTTAATATTTCAGGATCGTCTGCTTTCCTATTGGCAAAAAAAGAAACCAAAGAAGGATTGGTTTGGAATCCTAATTTAGGATTTGTTCCTAAAAAATTCGACTATACTTCAGCTATTATTAATACGGGTAACTCTTTCCGTCAAAAGTTCGGAAGATTCGAAGCTAAGATTAAAGTGAAAAACCCTAGTCAGGTTCAGAATTCATTCTGGATGGTTGCAGACAAAAGCTTACCACATATTGACATTTTTAAGACCTTTAATGGAGGAAAAATTATGAATGCCAATTTCTGGGGAAGTGAAAATTCTCCTCAGAAGAGTGAATTCAAAGTGAAGGGAATTGATTTGAATAAAGGATATTTTATTTATACACTTGATTGGAGTGCAAACGAATTGGTGTGGAAAATAAATGATGTTCCTGTAAAAACTCAAACAACAGGAATTCCTCAAGATCCAATGTATCTGAATTTTAGTCTTGCAGTAAAAGAAGCAAGAAATGATTTGAATGCAGAAATGGAGATTGACTGGATAAGATGTTATCAAAGAAAATAAATACAATAAAAAAAGTGCCGAAAGGCACTTTTTTTAGTTTAAGGATGTCCCTACATTGAACACACTAAAGTAATTGTCTATGGAATCAGCCAGTTGATCTTTTAAATCATCCAACTCTTGTTTTTCCAATTCATCTTCGTCCCAGTAGGTAAGAATGATGTTTAGATAATCCTTTATCTGTTCCGGAGAGGTTTCCAATCCCAAATCTTTTCGGAGCAAAACATTAAACTCGGCAAACCATAGCAAAGCAATCTTGTGTTCGTGCACTGTTCCTTCAACAAAAGAACTTAGAGATTTAAATTCTAAAAACTTCCGAATGGTTAGTTCCGAAGCTAAATAGTACAGTCGCGTTCCAAGCTCCAAAAATTCTTTCTGAAGCCTTTTAAAGTTACTCTTGCTCTTTTTTTCGCATAAAATCTTCATAAAAAAAGCATTGATTCGAAGAAACTCTTCTCTCTTCTCATCAGAAGCAGGAAGTGAGTTTGTGGTTGATTCTTTCACTTCTGATTCAGCTTCTTCAATAGTTGAATTTGCAGCAGCATTTCTTTTTTCTTGAATTAAAAAGGAAATGATGAAAGCAAGGGCAGCTAAGATTAAGATTTGCAGTATTACCGAGATGATTTCCATGTTTAAAGGTTTAGTGAATATGATTAATTTGGTTGATTGGAAATAACAAACTCATTTTTAAAAATTTACGAATTATTATGTTTTTGCCCAAAATCAGTTTGGTTCATTTTATTTACCATCGATTTTTGTGGATAAACAAGTCATATTTAATGATGAAAAAATCATTTTAATTTTTAATAAATAATTGGATAAAATTAGCTAAATCAGTATGTTATCAATTATAATTTAAGATACATGAAGATAGTAAATGCAGATGAAATAAAACAAATATTTTTTCAACAAACATATATTGTTTACATGAAATACATTTAGAAACACCATGATCATTAGGATAATAAAAAAGCCGACTAATTGTCGGCTTTTCTATTATTGTTGTATATGTTTATTTCTTTGAGAAAAAATTATAAAAGCGATGCTCAATTTGTGTAGAAAGTCGGAACATCACAGGTGCAATTATCAGCGTTAGGAAAGTTGCAACGGTTAATCCAAATATAACCGTCCACGACATTGGCCCCCAAAAGGCAGTACTATCACTACCAAATGAAAGATGTGGATTGAATTCACTCAATAGAGAGAAAAAATCGAAGTTCATACCAACGGCAAGTGGAAATAAACCAAGTACAGTAGTAATGGCTGTTAGTAATACTGGACGTAAACGAGTTTTACCCGCTTGAGCAATACAATCAACCTCTTCGGCTGAACTAAGATATTTTCTATCGGCCATATCGGTTTCCTGAATTTTTCTCTTTCTTAGTAAATCAATATAATCCACCAGAACAATACCATTGTTAACAACGATTCCCGCAAGTGAAATGATACCAATTCCTGTCATCAAAATAACAAATGGCATTTGGAAAATACCCAATCCTAAGAAAACACCAATTGTACTAAATAGTACTGTAATCATGATAATAAGTGGCTTAATGGCAGAATTGAACTGAGAAACCAAAATTAAAGTAATTAAGGCCAAAGCAATCATTAATGCCTGGGTTAGGAATGCCTGAGTTTCCTCTTGCTCTTCTTGTTCTCCGGTAAGTTTATAAGAATAACCTTTTGGCATTTCGAAATCAGCCAACAATTCTCTTACTCTTGTATTAATGATATTAGCATTAAATCCTTCTTTTACGTTCGAGTAAATGGTAACAACACGCGTATTTTCAATCCGATTAATTCTTTCGTAGGTTGATCCGTAAGAGTAATCTGCTATGGCCGAAATAGGAACCTGAACCATTTTATTACTGATAGGACTCATTACACTAATTTTTTGATTCATTAATGAAGGTACATCATATCGGTATTTGTCATTTAATCGAAGAATTATATCATATTCATCTTCACCATCTTTAAATTTAGAAACCTCTAATCCGTAAAGAGAATTACGCAATGCCCGAGCAACTTGATTTGTTGACAAACCAAAACGACGAACTTTATCTCGGTCTATATTAATTAGCATTTCAGGTTTACCCTGATCTAAATCTAACTTCAACTCTTCAACACCTGGAATTCTATCATCATCAATCAAGTGTTTAACGCGATTTGCCTGAATTAATAAATTTTCAAAGTCATCTCCTGAAACCTCAATATTTATTGGGTAACCAACAGGAGGTCCCTGATCATCTTTTTCAACGAAAATTTTAGCACCCACAAAACCTTCAAAATTTGCAGTTAGTTCTTTCATAACTTCAGAAGTGCTAATGCCAGCACGATCTTTAAATTCAACAAATGAAATTGTTGTTAATGATTTGTTGGCTGCACGACTTGATTCAAACATTCCACCTTTACCAGAACCAACATTGGTTGATTTTGATCGGATAATATCCTCATATGGTTCCATGGTTTTATTCACAATTACCTCAACACGTTTGGTAAGCTCATTTGTTTTGTGAATATCTGTTCCCAATGGCAATTCCATAGTTATATAAATAGATTTTGGATCATTATCCGGGAAGAAAACAAATAAAGGTTTCGTGCTAAAATAGAAAGCAATAGAAGCGATCATCAGAATAAATGTACCTACAAAGAACAAAAGTGGTTTGATTCCTTTTAATGCAAATCGTAAGGTCTTTTCGTATCTATTTTCAAGTATTACAAGTAATTTGGTTTGAAACCAGCGGGCAAATGGCTTTAAAGCAAGCAGGTTGAAAAGGACTATAATACCAATAAGCATTAAGAGATTGGCAATTAGGAAGCTTTCCAATACACCAAATATCTTCATGATATAGAAAGGCAGAGATACAACAAGAAATGAACTTCCAATAAGAATGAATTTCTTTTTATTCATTTTTTTGTTCACATCATCAATCTTTACGAAAGTTGCTGTAAATACTGGATTAAGTATCAATGCAACAAACAATGAAGAGGCCAATACAATAATCAATGTAATTGGAAGGTATTTCATAAACTCACCCATGATTCCACCCCATAAAAGCAATGGGAAGAATGCTGCTAAAGTGGTTGCCGTTGATGAAATAATAGGACCAGCAATTTCACTCACACCTTTTTTGGTAGCTTCTAATTTCGATAAACCTTCTTCGTGTAGTCGGTATACATTTTCGACTACCACAATGGCATTATCAACAAGCATACCCAATGCCAAAATCAAAGAGAACAATACCATTTGATTTACCGTGTAACCAATTTGGTTTAGGATGATGAAGGAAATTAACATTGACATTGGAATTGCCAAACCCGAGAACAATGCATTTCTTAATCCCATGAAAAGATAAAGAACGATTATTACCAGCAGCATCCCCATAATGATAGAGTTCTCCAAATCGGCAACCTGACCACGAACATCTTCAGAGGTATCATCGGTTACGGTTACGATTAATCCCCTCGGAAGTGAACCATTTTCTTTTTCCTCGCCAATAATTTTGTAAATGGCATCGGTTGCAGCCAATAAGTTTTCACCAGACTTTTTAGTAATCGATAAAGAAACTACAGGTTGGTTATTTAGTCTCGAAATGGAAGAAAGTTCTTCATAACCATCTTCAACTTCAGCAACATCTTTCAGATAAACTACTCTACCATTAGAAACTTTAACAATTGTGTTTTCTATTTGTTTCATGCTGGTATAGTCGGCACTTGTACGTATACTTCTTCTTGTATTATCAGTAATTAATGTACCAGCACTAACCGTTACGTTTTCATCTCCTATGGCCATTTCAATATCGTGGAAAGTAACACCGTTTGCTTCCATTTTGTGCAAATCGGCATTAATTTTAATTTCTCTTTCGTCAATACCTTTGATATCGGCCTCTGAAACTTCAGGAAGCGCTTCAAATTTATCTTGTAACTCTTCTGCAAACTCTTTTAAATCTTCCAAACCAAAATCACCCGAAAGATTCACGTTTAGGATCGGAAAATCTGCAAAATCCACATCTTCAACAATTGGATCCGTATCCAAATCATCAGGCAATTCACTTAATGATTTGTCGACTTTGTCTTTTGTGTCTTGCAGAGCTTGCTTTACCGGAATATCAGTGTTAAACTCTACCACAATTAAACTCATGTCTTCGTATGAAGCCGAGCTTAATTTCTTAACTCCCTTTAATGATTTTAACTCCTTCTCGATAGGTCTGGTTACCAGATTTTCAATATCGATAGGAGAGTTTCCTGGATAGGGAGTTGTAATCATGATATTGGGTATCACAACTTCAGGGAAATACTCTCTTGGCATACTTTGGTACGAGAACCATCCAAAAGCAATCAGAATGAAAGTCAGAATAAAAATGGAGTTTTTATTCTTTAACGCACCAAATGTGGGTTTAAACTCCCGCTGAACTTGTTCGGCAGAAGCATTATCTTTTATATTGTCCATTTTTTGCGAATTACTTTGTGCTAATTAGTGTTCCGTTTACAACTTGCGAATATCCTTCAGTAATAATTTTATCACCTAGTTGAATTCCTGATTCAATTAAAGAAAGGTTGTTGTAGGTTTTCGAGATTTTGATGTAAGTTTTGTTTGCAACCAATTTCTTACCCTCTTTTTTGGCCACGTACAAATAGCTGCCTTCAAAATCTTTCTTTACAATTATTGATGGAACTACAATGGCATTGTCAATTTCGTAATCTTTAATTTTAAGAACTGAAATTAGGTTTGGCTTAATTTTATGTCCTGGATTGTTCAGGTTAACACGAACTTTAAAACTTCTGTTTCCAGGATCAATAATATTTGAAGTACGATAAATCGATGCACTGGTGCGAAAGTCGATAGCAGGAAATTCTAATTCGGCCTTCTCGCCAGCTTTAATGTAGTTCAGGTAAGTTTCGGCAACATCAGCTTCAATGTATACCTGATCAATATTTACCAATTGTGCAAAAGGAATGCTTGGTCCTGCCAACTCACCTTTCTTTTGGTGAATTTCATCGATAATACCATTAAATGGAGCAGTAATGATTGCCATATCTTTTTGAGCTTGCAATCCCTCAATTTTTCTTTCTAACGATTCTTTGTTTGATTTGGCTGTTAGGTATTCAATTTCGGAACCTATTTTTTGTTCCCAAAGTCTTTCCTGACGTTGATAAATAGTAGTTGCTAATGCTAAATTGGTTTGTGCTTCATCAATATTTCTTTGAATTTGAGCAGTATTTAATTTTCCAATTACATCACCCTTTCTTACTTTTTGTCCTTCAACCACATCAATAGAAATGATGTTACCATTGGCCTCAGGAGTAATTGTGATATTCTTGTCAGCTTCAACATTACCGGTTACCTGGATAAAATGTTCAAATTTAGAATTTGTGATTTCTGTAACAGCTACACTTATTGCTTCATCGGTATTGCTTTCGCTCCTAATTTCTTTTTCTAGAGAAGAGATTTTCTTTTTTAAAGTAGCAAATTCCGATTTGTATTTTTTCAATTGATCTTCCTTGCTCAACTCCTTGTCTGCATCCTTGGCAGAACAAGCAAATAGTAGAGGAATAATTGCAACAATTAATATTTTTTTCATCTGTTTATGGTTTTTGTAGGATGTTTTTTAATTATAATTTTCCGAGAGCCTTATCAAAAGCAATTTTTGTATTCAGCAATGCAAGAGTTGAATTAATGTAATTCGAATGTGCATCCAGGTATTGCTTTTCATTTTCCGATAATTCCGTACTCGTGGAAATCCCTTCGTTAAATTTGATAATGGTTTTGTCGTATATTCTTTTTGCGATGTTTACAGCTTCCAGATTATTTTCATAGGTTTCCTGTGCATTTAGCAAATTCGAAAATGATAAGCTCAAATCCTTTTTTAGGTTTTGTTCCGTACTGGCCATATTATTTTCAATCTTCATGTATTCGATTCTTTGCTGTTTTACTTTTGATCTTCTTTTACCAGCTGAAAAAATCGGCATACTTAAACGTAAACCTAGTACCGAAGATTTAAACCAAGGAACCTCTGATTTAAATACATTTCGGAAATCGGTGCTTGTGTTTTTGCCATAATTGTAAAAGGCAGATATGGTTGGCAAGTACTGAGCTTGCTCATTTCGAATTAGCAGCTTTTGTGATTTTAATTGTGTCTCTAAAATTCTGTAATCAATATGAGAAGAAAAATCATAACTGCTTACTTCAGGGGTTGTTGATCGAATTGGATCCACCAGCTTTTCAAGACTATTGCTTAACTCGATTGTCTTTTCAATATCCATTCCCATGGTGTATTTAAGAACAGTTAATGAAGTAGAAATTGCTCTTTTTGCATCTGACAATTGAGTTTTGTTTCGATTCAGATTCAATTTGATCTGATCTACATCCAGTTCTTCGCGAAAACCATTTTCCCAATAAGCTTTGGTTTCATTCAGTAAGTTTTCATTTATGGACAGATTCTCTTTTACGGTTTTGTAATTGTCTTCTGCAACTAAAACAGTATAATAAGCTTGTGCAACTGCATCTTTAATTTCAATTTCAGTTTTTTCCTTCTGGTCTTTTGAAAGTTGAACGTAAACACTAGCAGCCATTGTACCTATTATATACGACCCATCAAAAATCTTTTGGTTTACACTAATTGCAGCTGTACTTGAATATTTAGATCCCATTGAAATAGCTACACTTTCTCCTTCTTGCTCCAGGAAAAATTTAGGTATTTTCAAATTGTTGTTGTAATCAATAGAAAAGTCAACTTGTGGCAATCCATCGGCAATGGTTTCCCATACCTTTTTTCTGGCTACCTGCAGGTCATAATCAGTCCCCTTTACCGAATATGAGTTTTCCAAAGCATATTTCTGTGCCTCGGCAAGAGTGAAATTAATTTTGTCTTCAGTTTGAGCTTGTGTGGGATAACTGAACACAAAAAAAATCACTACAAATGATAGTAGGATGTTTTTCATTATTTCTGATCTATTTAAAATTATTTTTAAAGTATTCTATTCCTTTGTTTGTACAAACGCCATGTAAATGGTAAATACCCAATTCTTTGTGAAATTCTATATTGGATATATCTTCTTTTTCCAATATCACATTATCTGTTTCGGCCATGTTTAAATAAAATCGTGCCATGGTTTTGCTAATCCATTCAATATTAATTTCAGGCCTGAATAAGCCTTCTTTAATCCCTTGTTCTAAATTTTGTGCCAATTCGGTCTGAAATCTACTTAGATTGGTACGATGAAATTTATGCCACAATTTTGGATAGTATTTACGCAAATCGTACCTCATTGAATCACAAGAATTCTCAATTTGTGAAATCACGAACTTGTAAAATGCGATATATTGATCTATGGCATTAAGATGACTAACTTCCTCTGATTGGAAAGAAAAACGAGGATGGTTAATTTGCCATTCCAAAGCTTGCTCAACCAAATCCGATTTGTTTTTAAAGTGCTGGTAAATGGTTTTTTTCGAGATGCCAAGTTTACTGGCGATATCATCCATGCTTACACTTTTAATTCCAAATTGAAAGAACAACTCCCAACAAACTTCTATTATATCTGTTCTCTGATTTTTCATCTTGCAAAGATAATCACATAACACTATGGAAACTTAAAATGTTCTTAAAGTTTCCTGTGGTTTCTGTTAAATTTTGTTAACATTCAACATTTCAATACTTCGGCTTCATTTGGTAAGCTAAAAATAGACTAAGAAAAATGCATATGAAGCCATAATTAGGTAACCATTTCATTTTTATCGGTAAATGGTATTTTTGATACGGTTTTAACATTTGTCTAAAATTCACTCTCTTTTTATAATAAAATGCAGAATTTTACGCTTACTATTTAAAGCTATAATCAATGAGAAAGTTAATTTGTTTGTCAGTAATATGTTTTTGCTGGGTAATTGTATCAAAAGCTCAATCACCCGTTCCTGGAAAAAGAGTTGACTATTACAGCTCCTGGACAGATAGAGGTGCGAAGGTTGTTCCCATGGGTGAAATACATTTAAGTGCTTTGGCAAAAAGCAGGTATGGTAATTATCCCAAGACTGAATTGAATTCAGAATTGTTAATTTTTCCATTGGTACCCAATATTGGATTCAAACACCAATGGCTGGGAAAGAATACCATTTTATCGAGTCAGCATACCTTCTATTACCCTACTTTGGGATTAAAATGGGCAAAAAGTTCAGGCTTTAAGGATCAGATTCCCGAAACTGCCGATGTTCCGCATATATTCACGTTTAGAAATGAATTGATATTGAGTCGAATACTTAATCCACAACCTGAAGATTGTTTTATTCGCATACCCGATTTGGTATTAACAGCTCGCATTGGTTTCGATTTTTCCTTGAAAGCTGGAGATGATAATTTTCCAAAGTTGAATTACTATTTCTTGTATCAACGATCGGCTTCTTACTACGATGATCAGAAGGTATATTTTGCAGGTTTAGAGTTGGCAGGCAATGTGTACAGGAATTTCAACTTTTCAATTTCGGCCGACTATTACAATATCGATTTTGGAGGAGAATATGCCATAGAGAGTCAGGGAAAAATACATTGGCATAGGGACAGTAGATTTTCAGTATCGGCAGGATACAAAACTTACTATTTAAATAATGACTCAAAAACACAATTGTTCTTAATGCCTGTAGTTGATTTGGTATTCAAATTAAATCATCGTACAAAATTGCAAAGGGGATTGTTCAAAAAATAAGCCGATCTAAACAGACCGGCTTTCTTTATTATTCGCGATACAAATTTGTATACAAATATCGTTTAATATTTCGCTTAGGAGTTTTCTTAAATTCTTCAGGGAACAGGATGATTCTCGAAACCTTCATGTAAGCAGGTAAAGACTTGTTAATAATCTGCTTGTCTTTATCTAAAGCTTGTTGAATTTCATCTTTATTCAATCCTTCGGCATCACAAGCTTCATAATCCGGATAGATTAAAGCTATTAATTTGTGATCTTTATCATCGGTAACTATCGATTCCTGAACAAATGGCATATTATTTAAAGCTGCTTCAATTTCCTCAGGGTAAATGTTCTGCCCCGATGGTCCTAAAAGCATGTTTTTACTTCTACCACGTATATATATTGTATCGTCGGCATCCACAACGCCCAAATCACCGGTGCGTAACCAACCATCTTCGGTCATGGCTTCGGCAGTAGCTTCAGGATTTTTGTAATAACCTTTCATTACATTATCACCTTTCACTTGAATTTCGCCAACCACCTTATACGGATCTTCCGATTCGATTCGTACCTGCATACGATCAACCACCTCACCACATGAATGAGATCGGAACTTTTGTGTAGGACTGTAACTAATTAGCGGACCACATTCTGTCATTCCATATCCAACAGTAAAAGGAAATTCTATTTTCTTCAAGAAATCTTCAACTTCTTTATTTAAAGCAGCACCGCCAATAATAACCTCAATAAATTTACCTCCAAAGGTTTCAATTAACGAGGTTCTTATTTTCTTATAGATTTTCTTTTCCAGCAATGGAATTTTAAGCATCAGTTTTACCCTGCGGCTTTCCAATACTGGCAGAATTCTTTTCTTGTAGATTTTCTCCATAATCAGGGGAACTAGGCAAATCAGTTTTGGTTGTACATCCTGAAAAGCTTTGGTAATGATCTGTGGAGTTGGAACACGCGATAAAAATACCACATGACATCCACAGCAGAACTCGGTTAAGAATTCGAATAAACAACCAAATACATGAGCCAATGGTAAAAATGAAACTACCTTATCTTGTGGTCTTAAATCAATATAATCAAAGCCAATTTTTACGTTTGAGTATAAACTTTTAAATGGCAACATTACACCTTTCGAGAATCCAGAAGTTCCTGAAGTATAGGAAAGAACCGCAATGTCATCTTCTTTCGGATCAGCAAAGTTCAAATGATCTTTGCTTAGCGCGATTTCCTTCGATTTTTTATTTGCCTTTTCTACTGCCTTATTTAGTTTATCGCATGAAGAGCAAAGTGGTTCAAATTCTCCAAGAGAAATGATCCCCATCAACTTTTTCATTTTGTCATCATCAATTTTATTGAAAATGTTTTCGGTGGCAAAAAGCAATTTCGACTCTGAATGAGTAACAATATGGTGAATATCACTTGAATTAAAATCAGGTAGAATAGGAACGATTACCGCACCATAAGTAATGGCACCCAAATAGGTAACTGCCCAGTTGTTTAGGTTGCGACCAATAACTGCAACTTTATCACCTTTTTTTATTCCTAATTCTTTAAACAGAAAGTGCATCCATTGAATTCGCTGGGCTACTTCCTGAAATGTAATCGTGTCTTTTTGGTAGTTTGTAAAAGCTGGATGTTCCCAGTTTTTCTGAATCGTTTCCTGAATGGAATTGACTAACTTATTTTGAATCATTGATTTACTTTGATTGATGCAAGCGCTAAAGTTAATAATCTTGATAAAAAATCATAAACCCCAAATATCTTATTTTATCATTCTAATGCTAAGATTTCAGAAAATCAATCATTTACGAAGTGTTGAGAAATCTTGAAAAAAATATTTATTTCATTCCTAAACGGTTTATTATATATGTGTTGATATATGCTATTTTTTCGTAGGTAACTTCTTGAAAGTAGTAGTTTGCAAATCTTTCTTTACTCTTGGACTTGGTCGGAATGCCATCTTTACCCCTTTAACATTATGGCGGCTAACTTTCTCAGGAGATTCTGATCCTTCAGCATTAATATGCAATGAGAATGTACCCAAATCACCTAATTCAACAGAACAATTATCTTTTAAGTAATTTGGTATTAAGCTCGTAAATGCTTCCAAAACTCCAATTACATCTATGGTACTAAAGGTTGATATTTGGGAAATGTCCTCGGCCAAATCTCTTAAATCCCTTTTTACTCTTTTGGTAATTCTTGGATAATAAGGATTACAATCTTCTTCCTTTTTACCAGGAGGAACTATCTTTACAACTTTGTATTCAACACTCATACAGTACCTTTATTTTAAAATGAACTTAGGTTTCAATAAAAACTACCTTAAGTTATTAAATTTTGACCATGGTTAAAAATTACAATGATCATGGTAAAAACATATTATGACCATGGTCATATTTATAAAACCTAAGTAAGTTTTGTTTCATTTGTAGGTAGGTTTTGTTTAAAAGCAAGGTATCTAATCTAATCAATCCCTTGGTAAAGGAGTTGATTTGATATGCGAATCAAGGATTGAAAACATAGTTTAAAAAACAATAGAAAGGTTTATTTAGGAATTCTTCCCTTTTAGGGAAGATGGCGACAGCCAGAAGGGTGTATTTTTGAATATATTGTTTTTATTTCACCCTTTTCCCTGTCGGGATTTGGTTCACAATTTAATGCGTTCACGAGCTCCGCTTCGCTACGGTTCCCTAGTAGGGAAAAACTCAACTTGAAAAAAGTGATTAAATTCGTTACTGCTTAATCATACAGTTATTTTAATTCTTGTTTTATGGATTTACGAAAGCAGGTATATTAATATGGAAGGTATGATGAAGACAATAAATCTATTTCCTCTTTTTTTCAATTAATTAGCACATAGTAAACCGTATTGCAATCAATTTTTATATTTTTGTAGTTCGATTTTGCGCAAAGCGATTTTTTGATGCATTATCGTTCACAAATAGAATGATTTAACTAGGTTGTTCTCAATTGAATTTGAGAATTACTTGCAGCTTAAGGCTTGAGGCTTTTAGCTGTATTCATCTCATTAAGGATTAATTAAAATGGAACAGAAAAGAATTAAGATCAAAGATCTGTTGGCTTCTGCAGAAGCAGGCAGTACGGTGAATGTGAAAGGATGGGTAAGAACAAAGCGCGGTAATAAGCAAATTAATTTCGTGGCTTTAAATGATGGTTCTACTATTCAAAATCTTCAGGTAGTTGTTGATGTTCCTAATTTTAATGAGGACTTGTTGAAAAAGATCACAACTGGTGCAGCCATTTCGGTTGATGGAGAAATTATTGAATCACAAGGTAGTGGACAATCTGTTGAGATTGCTGCTAAAAATATCGAAGTATTAGGTGTTGCCGATCCTGAAAAGTATCCACTACAACCTAAAAAACACTCTTTAGAGTTCTTAAGAGAAAAGGCGCACTTGCGTTTCCGTACCAATACATTTAGTGCAGTATTCCGTATTCGTCACGCTATGGCTTATGCTGTTCACGAGTTCTTTAACAAGAAAGGATTCTATTACATGCACACACCATTGATTACAGGTTCGGATGCCGAAGGTGCTGGTGAAATGTTTAGAGTATCAACTTTAGATCCTAAAAATCCACCTTTAAACGAGGATGGAACAATCAATTATAAAGAAGATTTCTTCGGAAAAGAAACCAACCTTACTGTTTCTGGTCAGCTAGAAGGTGAATTGGGAGCTATGGCTTTGGGTGAGATTTACACTTTTGGTCCTACTTTCCGTGCTGAAAATTCAAACACAACTCGTCACTTGGCAGAGTTCTGGATGATTGAGCCTGAAATGGCATTCTATGATATCGTTGATAACATGGATTTGGCTGAAGAATTCTTGAAGTATATGATTAAATATGCTTTGGACAACTGTATGGAAGACCTTCAATTCTTGAGCAAGCGCTTGCAAGAAGAAGAAAAAGGTTTGAAAGCAGAAGATCGTCAGATGGAGCTGATCGAGAAATTGAAGTTTGTATTGGAGAACGACTTTGTTCGTTTGACTTATACCGAAGCTATAGATATTCTTCGCAACTCGAAACCAAACAAGAAGAAGAAATTCCAGTATTTGATTGAAGGTTGGGGAGCTGACTTGCAATCGGAGCACGAAAGATATTTGGTTGAGAAGAAATTCAAGAAACCAGTTATCCTGATCGATTATCCTAAGGATATCAAGGCATTTTACATGAAGCAGAACGACGATGGAAAAACTGTTGCTGCAATGGATATCTTGTTCCCAGGTATTGGTGAAATTGTTGGTGGATCGCAACGTGAAGAAGATCTTGAGAAATTAACAACCAGAATGAAGGAAATGAATGTTCCTGCTGAAGAAATGGATTGGTACCTGGATACTCGTCGTTTTGGATCTGCAACTCATGCTGGTTTTGGTCTTGGTTTCGAAAGAATGATGTTGTTTGTTACTGGTATGGGTAACATCCGCGACGTAATTCCTTTCCCAAGAACTCCAAAAAATGCGGAATTCTAGTAGAAATATCGAATAATTTGATGCTCTCACTCTAAGTGAGGGTATCAATAAAGAGATAGAGAATATATCAAGCCGTGTCACTTTTGTGATGCGGTTTTTTATTGGGACACAGATTACACGAATTGAATAGGATTATCGCAGATTTTTAATATCGTTTTGTACATGAAGCACCAGCGGTGCGTGATCTTTGTAGCCCAGTCAGTAGTGAGAGAAGCGAACGAAGGGCTGGGAAAAATACAAGAATAAAAAACGTCGCAACAGCATAGTAGAGATAAGAGTTCTGATTTCCTGCGACGAAAAAAGGCATACCTATATATAATGTATACAAAACATTAGTACATCATGAAAATGATATACAATCATCCTAATCATAATACAGAATACCGACAACCAACAGCTGATTGCCATTTCCCTTTAATCTTTTTTAACTTTTTCGTTTTGGCTTGATATTTGTGTGTTCAGCGCAGATTATGTATCTTGCTTCGACTAAACCAGAAACGAAACAGAATGCTAAAGCAAAGTTTACAGCAAAAATTATTACAAAAGTTATCGCCCCAGCAAATACAGGTGATAAAGCTGTTGGAACTTCCAACTTTGCAGCTTGAGGAGAGAATTAAGAAGGAGCTGGAAGAAAATCCGGTTCTTGAAGAAGGCGAAAAAGTAGAAGAGTTTCAAGAATCAGCCCAAACAGAAGATACAAACGATCGTGATACCGATAAAGAAGAATTTACTTTAGAGGATTATATGAACGACGAGGATATTCCATCCTATAAATTATCGGCACAAAATTATTCTAAAGACGATAAGCATGAGGAAATTCCGTTTTCGGGGGGAACTACTTTTCATGAATTGTTGATTTCTCAGTTGGGATTAAGAATATTGGAACCTGAAAAAGCTGCGTTAACCGAATATCTGATTGGGAATATCGATGAAGACGGTTACTTGAGAAGAGATATTGATAGTATTGTTGATGACTTGGCTTTCTCAACAGGAATCGAAACTTCGTTCGAAGAGTTGGTAGAGCTGCTGCGTGTTATTCAGGATTTCGACCCTGCAGGAGTTGGAGCTCGCGATTTGCAAGAGTGTTTATTGCTTCAAATATCCCGAAAGGGAAAACACAACCCTGATGTAAAGTTGGCTCATCTTATTCTTAAAAAGCATTTCGAGGAATTTACCAAGAAGCATTACGATAAAATTCAGAAGCGCGTTGGTGCCAACGATGAAGATTTTAAATGTGCAATTGATGAGGTTTTGAAATTGAATCCGAAACCAGGAGGAGCTTTCAATAATCCAATGGTGAAAGCATCGCCAACCATTATTCCCGATTTTATTTTGGAAGAGGAAGATGGTGATTTGCGATTAAGCCTAAATGCACGAAATGTTCCGGAGTTGCATGTTAGTCGTACCTATTCTGAAATGATTCAGGATTATGCTGGCAACAAAAAGAATCAAAGCAAAGAGCAGAAAGATGCTGTGATGTTTGTAAAACAAAAGCTCGATTCTGCAAAATGGTTTATCGATGCCATTAAGCAGCGCCAGAATACACTGTTGGTAACTATGAATGCAATTATTGAGTTTCAGCGAGAGTATTTCATGGAAGGAGATGAGCGAAAGTTGAAACCAATGATTCTGAAAGATATTGCAGATATCACAGGATTGGATATTTCTACCATTTCTCGTGTGTCGAATTCGAAATACATTCAAACTCATTTTGGTATTTTCTCATTAAAATATTTCTTCTCGGAAGGATTGCAAACCGATACCGGAGAGGAAGTTTCTACTCGTGAAATCAAGAAGATTCTTCAGGAGTGTGTAGACAATGAGGATAAGAAAAAACCATTGACCGACGATAAGTTGGCAGCCATTTTAAAGGAGAAGTCCTACAAGATTGCACGTAGAACAGTGGCGAAATATCGTGAGCAATTGAATATTCCGGTTGCTCGATTAAGAAAGGAATTGTAAAAAATAATTAATTATAATTCGAATTGGTGCAAAGACAATTATCTTTGCACCTTTCTTTTGTTAAAAGATTAGTTGGTTAAAGACTGATAATAAATAGTATAATCCGAACAGAATATGAATCTTTCAAGAATAATTTCAAGAGTAGCGCATCCGATGTTAATGCCTTTGTACTCCATTTTTGTAATATTTCACTCAGGTACTTTTCTTGATTTTACTCCACCTCAATTAATTCGTGTTATTTATCTAATTGTGGGAATTTCAACCATACTTCTTCCAATAAGTGTGCTTCCACTTTTAAAGGCTCAAAAATTTGTTTCGGATTATGGTTTAAATGAAAGAAGAGAGAGATTGGTGCCATTGGCCTTTACTATTATTTTTTATGCACTGGGATTTTATCTTTTAATGAAATTCCCAATTACGAGAATTATTGCTCACCTGCAATTGGCTGCAATTGTTTCTATAGGTGTAATTGCTTTAATTTCTACCAAGTGGAAAATTAGCATTCATATGGCTGGTATTGGTGGATTTATTGGAATGGTATTAAGTTTTACCATTCTTTATGCTGGTTCCTTAAGAGTATATTTTATTGCTGGGATTTTATTGGCAGGATTGTTAGGATACTCCCGATTAAAATTAAACCTGCACACTCCTTTACAGGTATATGCAGGTTTTATATTAGGTTTTGTTGTTATCTTTTCAACAGTAATGCTTCTTCAGCTTTATTGACGAAGCAGCCATAAATCAGGTTTTTTATTCAGCTTTCTCAAGCGTTTCAATTCTTTTATTGCCGATTCTTTGTTATTAAATGATTGAAGAACTACCCTAAATTTTCCATTATTCTGTAACACAATGGAAGGATAACCTTTTTGATACAATCTGTCTTTAAAAGCATCGGCCTGTTTCTGATAATTGTAGCTGGCTGCAACAATATGATAGTCGAAAATTTCTCTATTTTTGGCAATTTCAGCACTACTTAATTTAGGTTCTGGCTTTTCAGGTGGTGGAGTTAACTCCGGAACCTGTCTTTTTGCTGTTTGTTCAACAACATTGTCCTTACTAACAGTAGTAACCTTTTTCTCATCTTTACAGGATACCAGTAAAAGAAAAAGAGGAATGAATAGATAGCTTAGTTTTGCCATGTCCTAAAAATTATCGTTTGATATATAGCCAGGTGTCTTTATGTTCTTCTGTTGCTCGAACCGATGCCAACTCTTGAAATGCTAATTTTCTATCCGAAAAAGCTTTGTATGAAACTCTGAAAAATCCATTTTTTGCATTGTGAATGTTAGATACATAACCATCCTTCTTTAAACGAGATTGAAGTTTTTCGGCATTTGTTTTGTTTTCAAAACTTGCAACAATTAAAAAGTATTTGTTCGGAACTTTTTCTACAACAGGTTCCAATTTTTTCTTTTCAACAGGTTTTGGTGTAGGTTTTTTAACCTCTTTCTTTTTGGCAACTTTTTTAGTTGTTTCTTTTTTTACTGGTTCTTTCGCCTCTTCCTTACAAGAACTTAAGCCAATTCCACATATTAGAACGGACAATAACAGTATTTTAGATAGGTAGTTCATATTGCTAGCATTAATATAATATTAACAAATTTACAATTTTATTACTGATTTGAAGAATACTTTGTTTATTTGTTATAATGTTTAAAAATTCAATATTTATATTATAATGCCGATCGATAATTGATATGCCATATCAAATTTAAGAAGATATGGTATCAATCAAAAACAAATCGGTGTTGTACTAATCAGAAAAATACAAAAAACTTAATGGAATAGGTAGAGTTCTTTTAACAAATACGTTTTTTTTTGATTACATACGCTTGTATTACATAGAATATTTAAAATAGAAGATCAAAATTTATAAGAGATTAGAGATGGAAAGTAAAAAAACAATTGCCTTAGTAGCTCATAACGAGAAGAAGAGTGTAATGCTTGCATGGGTAAAAAGACACCTTGATGAATTGAAAAAGCACAAGCTAATAGGGACCACTAATACTTCTGAAATATTAAACTCAGTACTTGACCTTGAGGTTGAAGCTTTTGGACACGGACCAAACGGAGGAGATATTTTATTGGCAGCTCAAATTCTTGAAGGAAAGGTTGATGAAGTAATATTTTTAATTGATGCCGAAACACCTCATGGTCACGAACATGATATTCAAACGTTAATTAGAACTTGTGTAATTAATAATGTACCAATGGCTTTGAATGTTGCTACAGCAGATTTTTTGGTTAAATTAAACAAATCTGAACAGCAGAAGTGTTAACGTTAAATTAACACAAACGTAACAAAATAGAAATAAAATAGTCTCCATGTGTTAGTATGTTTGCTTCGAATTTACGAACTTAATAACATGGAGAACTTTTATTTACTAATTGTGGTTGTGCTATTTGCACTTGCCATTAGCGATCTAATCGTGGGCGTTAGTAACGACGCCGTTAATTTCCTAAACTCTGCATTTGGTTCTAAGGCTGCCCCACGTTGGGCCATCATGATTATTGCCAGCCTTGGGATTTTGGTTGGAGCAACTTTCTCGAGTGGTATGATGGAGGTAGCTCGTAAGGGGATTTTTCACCCCGACCAATTCTACTTTGCAGAAATCATGATCATTTTTATTGCGGTTATGCTAACAGATATTATTCTGTTGGATTTTTACAATACCGTAGGTCTTCCAACTTCAACTACAGTATCGATTGTATTTGAGTTGCTTGGAGCTGCTGTTGCTGTGGCCATAGTTAAAATCATGAACTCTGCCGACCAAACTCTGCTTGATTTAGGAACTTACATTAATTCAGCCAAAGCACTGGCCATTATAACCGGTATTTTGTTGAGTGTTGTTATTGCCTTTTTATCCGGTTCATTGGTACAATGGGTAACACGATTGGTTTTCACGTATAGATACGAGAAAACATTCAAGTATTTTGGTGCCATTTTTGGGGGTATTGCAATTACTGCAATTACTTACTTTATCCTGATTAAAGGTGCTAAAGGATCCTCTTTTATTACCAAAGATACTTTGGCTTGGATTAAGTCTAACACCTTAACCATTATAGCGGTTTCATTTGTTGGTTGGACTATATTATTACAAGCTTTGGTTTGGTTTGTTCGTTTAAACATTCTTAAGGTGATTGTTTTGGTGGGTACATTTGCATTGGCAATGGCTTTTGCTGGTAACGACCTTGTAAACTTTATTGGGGTGCCATTGGCTGGTTTCAAATCTTTCCAGGCTTTTGCAGCTAATCCAGGTACTGATCCTTATGGAATGACAATGGGTATTTTGAGTCAGAAGGTTCAGACAGAAACATACCTGTTGATAATTGCTGGTATTATTATGACCGTAACACTATGGTTATCTAAAAAAGCAAGAACAGTTACCGAGACGGAGATTGGCTTAAGTAGCCAAAATGAGGGAGACGAAAAGTTTGGATCATCGTTCTTTGCACGTTTATTGGTTCGTCGTTCATTATCAGCGAATAGCAACTTTAAGCGCATGATGCCTGCAACTGTTCAGCAAGGTATTGCCAATAGGTTTAATAAACCTGAGGAAGTAGTTATTCCTGGAGTAGATCCAAAGGATAAGCCAGCATTTGATATGATTCGTGCATCGGTAAACCTTACTGTTGCAAGTATTCTAATTTCGATAGGTACATCCCTAAAGTTACCATTGTCTACAACTTATGTGACATTTATGGTTGCAATGGGTACTTCATTAGCTGATAGAGCTTGGGGAAGAGATTCAGCAGTATATCGTATTACTGGTGTACTTACAGTAATTGGTGGATGGTTCTTTACAGCATTTAGTGCATTTACCGCAGCCTTTATCTTTGCTAATTTAATCAACTGGCTAGGTGGATTTGCTATTTTTGGATTGTTGACTCTTGCTGTAATTTTTGTGGTTCGATCTCATATCTTCCACAAGAAGAAATCACAGGCTAAAGAGCAACCAACAGAAGAAGATGATACAATTATTATAAAAGGTGGAATCTTTGAACAGTTGACTTTCGCAGTTTCAGGTATCACAGTTAAGATTCCTAATCTATATGGCAAAATCATTAACGGGTTGGCTTTCGAAGAGCGTTCTAAATTAAAAGAATGCAATAAGAAAGCTGGCAAGTTGGATAAGGAAGCTAAACAGATGAAAGATCAGGTTCCTGCCATGATGAAGAAATTGAGCGAAGATAGTATTGCAACAGGTCCTTTTTACGTTCAGTTGATTGATTACTTGCGTGAGATTGCGCATTCAATGAGCTTTATTGCTGGTCCAGCTTTCGATTACGTTGATAACAATCACAAGACTTTGATTAAGGAACAGGTGAATGAATTAAATATCATTCAAACTAAACTTGATGATTTCTTTAGAACAATTAATCGATTGTTGAAAGACAGCAATTACGAAGCTGCTGAAATTGAAAAAGCTCTTGTAAAACAAAAAGATTTGTTGAAGTCAATTCGCAAATTTAGAAAAGAGCAAATCAAGAGAATTAAAGCTGAAAAAGTTGGCACTAGAAATTCAGTGCTGTACTTAGGTATCTTGAACGAAACCAAGAACCTTACTTTACATGCTGGAAATCTTTTGAAAGCTTCAAGAGACTTCTCTGGTTTTAATGGAGAAGAAGTTGATTCAATGATTGAAGAAGACTCTATGGATGATTAATCTAAATCATTAATTATATAAGAAAGCCGGAATATCAAATTCCGGCTTTTGTTTTTTATAGATGCTATTTCCTTATTTGAGTTCGAGAGTCTCGAAAAGTTTTTTCATTCCTACACTCGCTACTTCTGTTATAAATGTAATGTTGTGATTGGAATGAACGGCAGGTTGATTTGGATCGATAATATAAATAGGAGTGTTATCAGGTGCATAATCAATTAATCCAGCTGCAGGGTATACATTTAATGAAGTACCTATAATTAATAAAATATCTGCTTGAGCTACTATTTCAGCAGCTTCGGAAATGGAAGGAACACTTTCGCCAAACCACACAATGTGCGGACGAAGTGGAGATCCTTTCTCACATTTATCTTCTAAACCAAGCTCCCATTTATCAAGTTCATAAATCAGACTTGAATCTACCGTGCTTCGAGCTTTTTTCAATTCGCCATGAAGATGCAAGATTTTTGAACTGCCAGCTCTTTCGTGCAAATCATCTACATTTTGGGTTACAATGTGCACATCGACGTGTTTTTCCAGCTTTTTTATAAGATGATGGCCTTGGTTGGGTTCACATTCAAACAATTGCTTTCTTCTTTCATTGTAAAATTGATGAACCAGGTTCGGATTATTATTCCAGGCAGTAGGACTTGCAACTTCCATAACATCGTATTCTTTCCACAATCCTCCCATATCGCGAAAAGTTCTGATACCACTTTCGGCACTCATTCCTGCACCACTTAATACAACTAGTTTTTTCATGAGTTTAGATTTATCGGGCTATTCGTTTAAAATCTTTTTCTAAAAATGAATCGCTTTGGTTCTTTTTGATCATGTGATAGTCAAAATAATAAAAATCAGAATCACTGGCGCCAACCAAAATCTTAAAACATCTGGCTTTTATTTTTGAGCTTTCAGGTCCTACCTTGTGTAGGAAAACGACGTTCTCTTTTTTACTATTGATTGCCTCTTCAACCTCTTCTTTTGTTACAATTTTTACCTTGCCTGCATAAACTTTTCGGATTTTAGCCAAACTATTAACCTCTTTTTGTAATTCCTCTTTAGTAAGGTAAAGTGTTTTGCCTTGAAGCAAGGACGCATTTTTATTGTAGTATTTTAATACATTGGCCGATATAATTTCAGGATTTTGTCTGACTAGTTTTACATGATTTTGCATGAACCTGATAAAACAAGGCAGTTTGTACGAATAAACATCTTCGTGAACATGCTTGTACGATAAGGGAACCGAGCACAAATCGGGCATGTTGGCAATTCTTTTTTCCTTACCTCCCATTACCAGACTTAGAAAGTTGTATCGGGCTTTTGTTTTATCCTTATTAAAAGTAACGATGCTATTAATAATAAATGAATACTTAGGGTTGAAACGTTTTTTCTCAAACTCTTTGTTCGAAATGAATCCATATTCAGTAATGGTCCAATTATTTTTGATTACATCTTTTATCCTAAAGTTGTATTCGCTCATTGGATTATCATCTAAAACAATTAAAGTTTTGGTTTTTGCAAAAGATGAATAATCATCTTCAGTAGGCAGATGTTCTTGTGCTTTACTAATAAAGCTAAAAAGACAAATAAAAATTGCTGTTAGTAATGGTTGTTTCATTATTTAGATTTGTTTAAAAATTCAAGTTACATATTATAATATACGATTTGAAAAATTGGAATGCCAAAGTATATGATTATAAAACTTAGCATCCTTGATTATAGTATGTTTATTTATTCAAATTTTAAAAGTTTTCAATCGGTGAGTGAATATCAATCTTGTTTTCTATTTTTGTTCGTATGATTGATCAGGCTACGATATCAAGAATTTTTGATGCTGCAGAGATATCTGAAGTGGTTTCGGATTTTGTTACTCTTAAAAGAAGAGGTGTAAACTATTTGGGTTTATGTCCCTTTCACAATGAGAAAACTCCTTCATTTACAGTATCTCCAGCAAAAGGTATATACAAATGTTTTGGATGTGGTAAAGGAGGAAACTCGGTAAACTTCATTATGGAGCATGAGCACCTCGATTATGTAGGTGCATTAAAATATCTGGCAAAAAAATACAATATTGATGTAATCGAACAGGAATTATCGCCAGAACAAGAGAAGCAGAAGAACGACAGGGAAAGTATGATGATCGTTAATTCTTTTGCCCAAAAAACTTTTACCCACAATTTGCATCAACACTCACAGGGAATGGCGATTGGCATGAGCTATTTAAGGGAGCGTGGTTTTCGTGATGACATCATTAAAAAATTTCAGATAGGATTTTGTCTTGAAGAATGGGAGGCATTCTCGAAACAAGCTTTAGATAGTGGATACAAGAAGGAATATCTTGTAAAAACAGGTTTGAGTATCGATAAAGAGAATCGCTTAATTGACAGATTTAAGGGAAGGGTAATTTTCCCGATTCATGGTATTGCGGGAAGAGTACTGGCATTTGGGGGGCGTACACTTCGAAATGACAAGAAAATTGCCAAGTATCTAAATTCTCCGGAATCCGAAGTATATCACAAAAGTAGAGTACTGTATGGTATTTTTCAGGCTAAGAAATCAATTGTTCAGAACGACAAATGTTTTTTGGTTGAAGGTTATACTGATGTAATTTCTTTTCATCAGGCAGGAATCGAAAATGTTGTTGCTTCTTCCGGTACTGCACTTACTCCAGATCAAATTCGTTTGATAAAAAGATTCACCAATAACGTTACTATAATTTATGATGGTGACCCCGCCGGGATAAAAGCATCTTTGCGAGGAATTGATTTGGTTTTGGAACAAGAGGTAAATGCCAAAGTTTTATTGCTGCCGGAAGGTGAAGATCCGGATTCCTTCTCAAAAACCATGGGAGCGACTGAGCTTACCAACTATATCGAACAAAACGAAACAGACTTTATCGTTTTTAAAACGAACCTTCTTTTAAAAGATGCTCAGGATGATCCGGTAAAACGTGCAAACCTGATTATAGATATTGTTCGTTCCATTGCCATTATTCCCGATGCCATTGTGCGTTCGGTTTACGTGAGAGAATGTAGTGGCATTTTGAATGTGGATGAACGAGTTTTATATACAGAGATTAATAAAATCATTCACAAGCGTAAGGAGGAAGCCTGGAAAAAAAATCAACGTTCGGATTTTAATGAACCAGAACCAGCTAGGAAAATGGCTGAAAATTCAGGATTTTTAAGATCGGGTAACGAATGTGACTTGGAAGAGCGAGCATTGGTTCGCTTTTTACTGAACTTTGGCACCGAGGTATTATTCCGAGATAAAAACGAAAATGGTGAAGAGGTAATTACTTTGGTTGGTACATTTATTATATCTGAACTTCAAAAGGATGAACTGGAATCGATTAATCCATTATATCAGTTGGTATTTGATCAATATGGTTCGAATATGAATCATGCAGATTTTAATGCAAAAACTTTTTTTCGCGATCATACCAATGAAAAAGTTAGTCAGCTTGCCGCCGATATTTTAAGTGAACCTTACGAGGAAAGTAAAATCTGGACCAAGAATGGAAGTTTTGTAGAGTCTATAGTTGAAAAATTAAAGGATTTGGTTCCTAAAATGGTGAACGAATACAAGGGCAAAAAGGTGAGAATCCTAATGAAGGAGGTTCTGGATGAGATGCAAAAGGCCCAGCAAACGGGTAATGCTGACCGAATGATGGAACTGATGCAACAAAAAATGGTACTCGATCAGATAAAAAATGCAATTTCAAAAGAATTAGGAAATCGAACAATACTATAAACCTAATACTAACCAAACTGTAATTGGTTTCCGTGCTGCTTACAGTATACTTGATAATAAAAGGATGAGAACAATATTTATAGAAGACAAAACACAGATTGATGAAATTATTCGTTCATGTGAAATCTGTAATCTTGGAGTTATTGATACTGAAAACAGGCCATATGTTGTACCAATGAATTTTGGATACCATGATGGTTATATTTATATGCATGGCGCCGATTTTGGTAAGTTAATAGATGCAATGAAAGCAAACCCACAAGTTTGTGTTACTTTTTGCACACCGGTAGAACTTGCTGCACAAGATGCTCATGTTGCATGTAGTTATAGAATGAAAGGAAAAAGTGTTGTTGCCCGAGGTAAAATTGAGTTCATTACCGATTACGATGAAAAAGTTGATGCACTAAATATACTTATGGCACAGTATACCGATCGTAAATTTACCTATAATTCCCCGGCAGTGAAAAATGTTGAAGTTTACAGGTTAAAACCGGAAGAACTAACTGCGAAGGAATTTGGAGCTCCACATGGAAACAACTTTCCATGGCAAGTTGAAAGAGATAGAAAAAAATCAATGAAAGACTTATAAATACAGCAAGCCTTCTCGCAAGAGAAGGCTTTTTTAATATTCCTTAACAAATGTTTTAAGAGCTTAACCAATTTGGATGCTACTTTTGAATTGACATATTTAAGTAGTTAAAATTTCGGTTAGAAACGAAAGCTAAGGTTGAAACCATCTCAAAAGTTTCAGCCTTATTTTTATTTTAAAATTTTTCCATCGGATCTTCAGCGAGTTAGCTTGCATTGGTTAAAAAACTTGAGGTTTTCATTTGGAAAGTCGGGAAAGTATGCGTTATCTTTGCACCCGCTTTACAACGGTATGGCGATAGGGAAGACATGATGGAGAGGGGTGGTTTTGCCACGATTTTGCATGATGTTTTTTCGTTTTGAAATTTTTTAATTTTTTTT